>OGZK01002824.1_pt1 | contig 14428 bp, 12 predicted proteins | sample 1576791 | NCBI WGS metagenome assembly OGZK01 (sample SAMEA3541556, study PRJEB24748) | human gut metagenome | biome: human gut; feature: human-associated habitat; material: faeces | place: China | collected 2012
ACTTACTGCTTTCTTTATCGCCTTGGCATTAGGCCCGGCGGTAATTCGTGAACTGAGAAAACTCAAGGTCGGTCAGGCTGTTCGTCAGTACGGACCGAAGAGCCATCTGGTCAAAGAAGGCACGCCGACCATGGGCGGCATCCTTATCTTGATTGCCGTGGGTGCATCGACGATCCTGTGGATGGACCTCAGCAACCGCTTTGTCTGGGTGGTGCTTTTTGTGACGTTAAGCTTCGGCGCCATCGGCTGGGTCGATGACTACCGAAAGGTAGTCCATCACGATCCCGAGGGCATGAAGTCCAGAGAAAAGTTCTTCTGGCAATCGCTTGTCGGCGTCATTGCCTCCGTCTACTTGGCTTTCTCTGTTGCGGCGCCGGGCAATGAACACATCTGGGGTTTGGTGCTTCAGTGGATGGAGAGCGGTTTTACCTCTATTCCTCTTCCGGAAAGAAGCAATCTGCTGATTCCGTTCTTTAAGAACGTATCGCTTCCGATCGGCATCTGGGGCTTTATCGTCCTCAGCTACTTCGTGATTGTGGGCACGAGCAACGCTGTGAACCTCACAGACGGTCTGGACGGCTTAGCCATTCTGCCGAGCGCTTTGGTCGGTATCGCTTTGGGCATCTTTGCCTACGTGGTCGGCCGTGTTGACTATGCCGCCTACCTCAACTTTCCGTATGTTCCGGGCGCTGGCGAAGTCGTCGTCGTAGGTGCCGCGCTCATCGGTGCAGGCCTAGGCTTCCTTTGGTACAACGCTTATCCGGCCCAGGTGTTTATGGGCGACGTGGGCGCTTTGGCGCTTGGCGGTGCATTGGGTACGATGGCCATCATTACACGTCAGGAACTGGTTCTCTTCATCATGGGCGGCGTTTTCGTGATGGAAACCCTCTCGGTGATTCTCCAAGTCTCGTACTTCAAGATTACGCACGGAAAGCGCATCTTCCTTATGACACCGATCCACCATCATTTTGAATTATGCGGATGGTCTGAAACGAGAGTGGTAGCTGTATTTTCTATCATAACGGCGTTGCTTTGCCTCATTGCGCTGATGGGGGTATAAAAATGGATATAAGAGGAAAAAAAGTGCTCGTCTTCGGTTCGGGTATCAGTGGAGAAGGATCATGCAGGCTTTTGCTCGAAAAAGGCGCGGATGTTGTTTTGTATGATGGAAATGAAAAACTGTGCGCCGATGAGATTGAAGCTAAAATTTTAGAAACTAAAAAAGAAAACGGGCAATTCAGTATAGTGCTCGGAACATTTCCGGAAGAGATTATAGAAGAGCTTTCATTTGTAGTGATGAGTCCGGGAGTGCCGACGGATCTTCCGATCGTTGAAAAAATGCGTGAAAAGAGCATCCCGATCTGGGGAGAGATCGAACTTGCATATGTGTTTGGAAAAGGAGACGTTCTTGCAATTACAGGAACAAACGGGAAAACGACGACGACAGCCCTTTTGGGACAGATCATGCAGGACTATAAAGAACATGCTTATATTGTAGGAAATATAGGAACTCCGTATACAAGCGTTGCACAAGAAACGACGGACGACGCGGTAATTGTAGCGGAAATAAGCAGTTTCCAGCTTGAGACAATACATACATTTCATCCGAAAGTAAGCGCGATTTTGAATATTACTCCCGATCATTTGAATCGTCATCATACAATGGAGGCATATATCGAAGCGAAAGAGCGTATTGCTGAAAATCAGACAAAAGCAGATGTGTGCGTATTGAATTATGAGGATGATGAACTTCAGAAATTCGGAGAAAAAACGGCAGCGCAAGTTCTATATTTCAGCAGTGCGCGTAAACTGGAAAAAGGGATATATCTTGATGGAACAAAAATCATTTGCGCGGCAGATGTTCCGGTCGAGCTTTGCGATGTCAGTGAACTGAAGATTCTCGGAACACACAATTATGAAAATGTGATGGCTGCTTCTGCAATGGCGTATGCATATGGTGTTCCGATCGAGGTGATCCGCAAAAATCTTCTGACATTTCCCGGAGTGGAACATCGAATTGAGTTTGTGGCAGAAAAAAGAGGTGTCCTTTATTATAATGACTCGAAAGGAACAAATCCGGACGCAGCGATCAAAGGGATTCAGGCCATGAACCGTCCTACCATACTGATCGGGGGAGGTTACGACAAAGATTCCGAATATGATGAGTGGATCAAGGCGTTTGACGGGAAAGTGAGAAAACTTGTTCTGCTTGGCGCAACGAGAGAGAAGATCGCGCAAAGCGCTCATGCAAACGGATTTGACGATATTATTATGGCAGATACCTTTGAGGAGGCGTTTGAACAGTGCGTGAAATATGCGAAGCCGGGCGATGCGGTGCTTTTATCGCCGGCGTGTGCAAGCTGGGGGATGTTTAAAAATTATGAAGAACGTGGAGATAAATTCAAAGAACTTGTAGACCAACTATAAGGAGTGGAGCTGATTGACGCGTTCTGAAAAGAAAAAACGATATGACGGGATGCTTATATTTGTTGTATTGCTTCTTGTTGCCGCAGGGCTTGTGATATTGTACAGCACAAGCGCTTACAATGGGCAGGTGAAATTTCACGATCCGTTTCATTATTTGAAAAAGCAGGGGTTTGCGACACTGCTAGGACTGTTTGGTATGGCGCTTATCGCCCGCGTTGATTACAAAAGCAAGTGCGGTTCCTATCACCGTAGATGATAAATTGGGATCGGCTGATGTACATGATAAACTGATTGCTGTGCCACAACCCATGAGGACGAGAACCATAGTCCCGAACATTTCTGCAATGTACTTTTTCATAACTACAATTTATTAAATTAAACTTGTCGCGTTTCCATGTATCTCCACAAAAAGACTGCACAGTAAACACAAAATAACTTATGCCACAAATATAATATTTAAGTTACACATAGCTTATATTTCTTTCTTTAAAGTATGCAAGATCCTTCACTAATACAGAAAAAATGTTCATAAATACCTCTAAATCTATTTTAGTAATCATCAGTTATAGCTTTATTAAATCGCAATTACTAACTTCGCAAACACTTTTGTAGAAACATAACAAAAGCATTGCAGATAACCGGTGGCCTGATAAGAACCACTGCCGAAGAGAAACGGTGAGACAATAATCTTTAAACTCAATAAGTATGATGAAACGAAGTTTTTTTACAGTTCTTTTTGCGTTAATCTGTACTTTGGGATTTTCGCAAGTATCTTTCAATGTAAAAGCAGGTCTTAACCTTAGCAGTTACATCGGTGAAAATTCAGACAACTCCAAATTCAAACCGGGAGTTCGTCTTGGCGTGGGAATGGAATACCAGTTCAATGAAATGGTGGCTCTGCAACCTTCATTATTCTTCTCTCAGAAAGGAGCCAAGTATTCAGGTGATTATAAAGGCAACATTGCAGATGCCGATGCAGACGTGAAAATAAATCAACTGTATCTTGAGCTTCCAATCAATGTACAATTCAGATTCAACATTGCAGACAATACTAATCTTGTCATTGCAACCGGTCCTTATCTGGCCTGTGGCGTAGGCGGAAAAGCAAAATTTGACGGAAATGCTTCCGTTGGCAGTGTTGAGGTAAACGGTTCCGAGAAAGTAGATACTTTCGGAGATGACGGATTGGACTATAATAGATTCGATGCCGGCTGGAACATCGGCCTCGGAGTAGAATTCGGGCAGATTCTCGTGGGATTTGATACCCAGCTCGGTTTCTGTAAGATAATGGATGGCGATGCTCCTCACAATGCAAACATTGGCATTACCGTAGGCTATAAGTTCTAAAAATCGTTTTTTTCTTTACCTAAACCGCCCTCGTTGCTGTGTGATACGACATTCCACTGTAACGAGGGTTATTTATATATGTTAAAAGTGCTTTCTGTCAAAAGGCCAACAACAAAACTGCCCCCTCTTAATAACACGCAAATATCAGACATGCAAAATCAACAAAAAGTCACCAGTAAAAGACAAGCAGGGAATTTATCATTTATTAATTAGATTAGATTTTCTCTTTATCGTATATTTGTACCCAATAACCGATTAAGAGATATGAAAAAGATAAGTTTTGCACTTCTTTTCTGCCTTTGTACACTGGCAAGTTTTGCCCAAAGCGGCAAACCACTCAATTTAAAAGAGATTGTATCCGGGGAATTTATTCCTCAAGGAATTTCAGGCGTTATTCCTATCCCGGGAGACGGGGAGCACTATTCGCAAATGAATGCGGATAAGACTCAAATTATCAAATACTCTTTCAAAACAGGTAAACCGGTGGAAGTGTTGTTCGACGCCGCTACCGCCCGCGAATGTCCGTTCAAGAAGTTCGACAGTTACAGTTTTTCTCCGGACGGTAGCAAATTGCTTATCGCAACCGAAACAACTCCAATCTACCGCCGTTCCTATACGGCAGTACACTATATATATAGTCTGAAGCGAAATTTGGACGGCAAGATAAACAATGTAGTAGAAAAGCTGTCAGACGGCGGTCCTCAACAAATTCCTGTTTTCTCGCCCGACGGATATCAGGTGGCCTTTGTTCGTGACAACAACATTTTCCTCGTGAAACTGCTCTACGGCAACAGCGAAAGCCAGGTAACCGAAGACGGCAAACGCAATGAAGTGTTGAACGGTATTCCCGACTGGGTATATGAAGAAGAGTTTGCTTTTAACCGCGCATTGGAATTCAGTCCCGACAGCAAGATGTTGGCGTTCATCCGTTTTGACGAGAAGGAAGTGCCGTCGTATACTTTCCCTGTATTTGCCGGAGAAGCGCCTCATATGACTCCTTATGAAAAATATCCGGGAGAATATATCTATAAATATCCCAAAACTGGTGAAAAGAACTCAAAAGTATCCGTACATACTTTTGACATCAAATCCAAAGTAATTCGTAAAATCAACGTTCCGCTGGAAGAAGGGGGATATATCCCACGCATCCGTTTTACGCAAGATCCGAACAAGCTGGCGGTTATGACGTTGAATCGCCACCAAAACCGGTTCGACCTATACTTTGCCGATCCGCGCAGCACCGTCTGCAAGCTTGCCGTACGCGACGAAAGCGACACTTATATTCGTGAAAATGTATTCGACAACATCATTTTCTACCCGGAAAACTTCAGTTTCGTCAGCGAAAAGAGCGGATACAACCACTTGTACTGGTATAGCATAGGCGGAAACCTTATCAAACAGGTTACTTCCGGCCCTTATGAAGTGCAGGACTTCCTGGGTTATGACCCCGAAGATGACTGTTTCTATTTCAGCAGTAACGAAGAAAGCCCGCTACGCAGCGCTATCTACAAGATAGACCGCAAAGGCAAGAAGATTAAGTTATCGTCACAAGCCGGAACAAATAGCGCACAGTTCAGTACAGATATGAAGTACTTCATGAACCGTTACTCAAATTTAGATACTCCTACTGTCATTACCCTGAATGATAATACAGGGAAGACATTGACTACGCTTGTAGACAACGCTGTTCTAAAGCAAAAGTTAAGAGGATATGATATGCCCCCAAAAGAGTTTTTCTCGTTTCAAACCTCTGACGGAATTACCCTGAACGGTTGGATGATGAAGCCGACCAACTTCTCCTCCAGCAAAAAATATCCGGCTTTGATGTATCAGTACAGCGGTCCCGGTTCGCAACAGGTTCTTGACAAGTTCGGTGTGAGTTGGGAGACATATATGGCATCTCAAGGATACGTTGTAGTATGTGTAGACGGACGTGGAACCGGCGGACGCGGTGCGGAATTTGCCAAAGTAACTTATCTGAACCTCGGTATCAAAGAAGCCAAAGACCAGGTAGAAACGGCTTTATATTTGGGACGGCAACCTTATGTGGACAAAGACCGTATCGGCATATGGGGCTGGAGTTATGGCGGATACATGACCATTATGAGCATGAGTGAAGGAACTCCGGTGTTCAAAGCAGGAGTTGCCGTTGCTCCGGTCACCGACTGGAATTATTACGATACCGTATACGGTGAGCGTTTCATGCGCACCCCGAAAGAAAACGCCGAAGGTTATAAAGCTTCATCCGCCTTTACACGTGCCAACAATTTGCATGGTAACCTGTTATTAGTACATGGCATGGCTGACGACAACGTTCATTTCCAGAATTGTGTGGAATACGCCGAGCACCTCGTACAACTTGACAAGCAATTTGATATGCAGGTTTACACCAATCGTAACCACAGTATATTTGGCGGTAACACCCGTTTACATCTGTACACCAAGTTGACGAATTTCTTTAACCGGGAGTTGAAAAAATAAATGACTGAAAGAGTACGTAAGCCGGAATGGCTCAAAATCAGTATCGGCGCTAACGAACGTTACACCGAAACAAAGCGCATTGTAGAATCCCACTGCCTGCATACAATCTGCAGCAGTGGGCGCTGTCCCAATATGGGAGAATGTTGGGGAAGAGGTACAGCCACTTTCATGATAGGCGGAGACATCTGTACCCGTTGCTGCAAATTCTGCAATACGCAAACTGGCAAACCTATGCCCTTGGATCCGAAAGAACCCGTACACGTAGCCGAATCTATCGCCTTAATGAAGCTCTCTCATGCCGTTGTCACTTCTGTGGACAGGGATGACCTGCCGGATCTTGGTGCAGCTCATTGGGCGCAAACGATTCGTGAAATCAAACGCCTCAACCCCGAAACGACTGTTGAAGTATTAATTCCCGACTTTCAGGGCAGAAAAGAGCTGATAGATAAAGTAATCGAAGCCCAACCGGAAATAATCTCCCATAATATGGAAACAGTGAAACGTATCAGTCCACTGGTACGGAGCGCAGCCCGCTATGAAACAAGCCTTGAAGTGCTGCGACAAATAGCAGAAAGCGGTACCACCACCAAATCCGGTATCATGGTCGGTCTTGGAGAAACTCCGGATGAAGTGGAAGAACTAATGGATGACTTACGCAATGCAAATTGCCAGATACTTACTATCGGACAATATTTACAGCCTACGCATAAACATTATGCGGTAGCCGAATATATTACTCCCGCCCAATTTGCCATTTACAAAGAGCTTGGATTAAAGAAAGGGTTCACACAAGTGGAAAGTGCACCATTGGTTCGTTCATCTTACCATGCAGAAAAATCGACCCTATATCTACAAAAAAGGATGAAATAAAGAACATTTCACACAAGCCGTTTGTTAAAAAGAAAACGGCAAAATAACATAAGAATGGGCAAGCAAAAAGTTCTATCATCCAAGTTTAATATGTCGCTGGGATATATTCCCGTCATTATATCCATTATATTATGCGAATTCATAATGCAAGACATAGCTATCTACATCGGTACAGGTGTAGGGTTATTGTTTAGCATCTATATGTTGCAACGCAAAGGCTCACATGTCCCCCCGATTATACTATATTGCACAACAGGAATGTTATTGCTATTGACTATAACGTCCTTTTTCTCCACCGATTACTGTTCGGAAGCAATGTTTCCATTGACATTGGAAATCAGTGCCATTATTCCGCCATTCGTTATCTTTCTGAACAGAAAACGCTTCTTAAATTACCACGCCGCCCAAACTCATAAATGCTGCAAACAATTTTTCGCACAAGGAGCCGAAGCTGCCATAGTATCTGCCCGCGTGTTACTGCTTTTTGGATTCTTACATTTCCTTATCATATTACTCACCATATTTTTCGGTCATCCGCTGAGTAACACGACACGATATGTTTTATTCCGTATCGTTCCTCCCAGTGTATTCATACTGAGTATTCTGTTCAACCAATTCGGTATATACTATTTCAATAAGGTGATGAAACATACCGTATTCATACCCATAGTAACTACAAAAGGAGATGTCATTGGCAAAGCGATAGCCTCAGAAGCTATTAACCGGAAAAATGAATATATCAATCCGGTCATTCGCATCACCGTAGCCGCACATGGCATGTTGTTCTTATTGCCACGCCCTCAGTGTTGCATGTTTGAGAAGGGCAAAACAGACCTGCTAATGGAAAGCTATTTGTTATATGGAGAGACTTTAGAACAAGGAATAAAAAGAGTATTACTGAATACCCTGCCAACAGCTTCATTGCAGGATCTCCACTTTAACTTTATGTATCATTTTGAAAATGAAGCGACCAATCGCCTGATTTATCTCTTCACTCTGGATTTGGATGATGATTCGATCTTATGCAACAAAAAGTTTAAAGGTGGAAAGCTTTGGACATTTCAGCAAATAGAACACAATCTTCATCGAAACTTCTTCAACAGTTGTTTCGAACATGAATACGAACAGATAAAGGAGATTATTTATACAAGAGAAAAATACAAGGAATCTTAGAGAGATCGGGAACTCTCCCCTGCCATTCCTTCACTGTTTTAGTTTTAATATATTCTCCCTCACATGTAATATTGGCAGCAATACAGAGCTTTGTCTGAGGACGGCAATTATGCAGGATATCCTCTATCATCTTATTATTGCGATAAGGAGTTTCTATGAAAAGCTGGGTTTGATGCTCATTGTACACACGCTGTTCCAACGCCTTCAATTTCTTGGCACGTTCACCGGGTTCAATAGGCAAATATCCATGAAAAGCAAAGCTTTGTCCGTTGAAACCGGAACCCATAACCGACAATATAATCGAAGAAGGCCCCACCAGCGGAATCACCCTCAAGTTCTTGCGTTGGGCTATCGCCACAACATCCGCCCCCGGATCGGCAACTGCCGGACAACCAGCCTCAGAAATCACTCCCATAGAGTTTCCGTCTTCAAGCGGCATCAAATATCCGGAAATATCTTCCGGTGATGTATGTTTATTAAGCGTATAGAACGTAAGCGAGTCAATATCTATTTCCCTATCTACTTTCTTCAAAAAACGACGTGCCGAACGCACATCCTCTACTATAAAATAGCGGATACCCAAAATAACTTCTTTATTATAAGAAGGCAATACTGTTTCAACAGGAGTGTCTCCTAAAGTAACAGGTAACAGATAAAGCGCAGGAAGCATGGCAATGATTGGTAGTTAGCAACTAGTGATTAATGATTAGCTATTAATGATTAGTGGCTTGCCATAAGCCGGCATAGCCAACTAATCATCAATCACTATTTATTATCCATAAATTATATTTCCGTTTTCGTCTTTGTATTCATCCAGACCTTTTTCATAAGTAGCCATGGCACGCAGACTCATACCTACACTGGAGAAACCTCCGTCGTGGAACAGATTCTGCATAGTGACCTTACGAGTCAAGTCGGAGAACATAACGATACAGTAATCAGCACATTCATCAGCCGAAGCATTACCCAAAGGAGACATACGGTTGGCGAAGTCGAACAACTTGTCCATACCTTTTACTCCGGAACCTGCAGTAGTCATTGTAGGTGACTGTGAAATCGTGTTGACACGTACATTGTGCTCACGTCCGTAGATGTAACCGAAACTACGAGCGATAGACTCCAACAGTGCTTTCGCATCCGCCATGTCGTTGTAACCATAGAACGTACGTTGTGCAGCTACATAACTCAAAGCCAGAATAGAACCATATTCAGCAATAGCGTTCATCTTCTTGGCAGCTTGTATCATCTTATGGAAAGAAACAGCCGAAATGTCCAGCGTTTTATCCAACATATCATAATCAAGATTATCGTATGTACGTTTCTTACGTACGTTAGGAGACATACCGATAGAATGGAGAACGAAATCCACCTGGCCGCCCAGCACTTCCATAGAACGTTTAAACACATTCTCCAGATCTTCCACACTGGTAGCATCTGCTGCAATGACCTCGCAATTCAGCTTCTCGGCCAATGCCGAAACTTCACCCATACGTACAGCAACAGGTGTATTAGACAAGGTGATAGTGGCACCTTCTTCTACTGCTTTTTCCGCTACTTTCCAGGCAATGGATTGCTCATTCAGAGCACCGAATATAATGCCTCTTTTTCCTTTCAACAAATTGTAACTCATACCTTATTTTACTAAAATTGAGCTGCAAAGATAGTGCAAAAACCTCGAAAGCATGCAAAGAAAAGGCTAAAACCACAAAAAATACACCAAAACCAACAATTAGTACACATCATTTCAGCCAAATCCCGATACATTTGCAATAGGTAATTAAGAGGTTTTTTCATAATATTTAAAGGTTAGAAAATTAAGCCACTATTATTTCTTTCGTAAGCAACTCGTGAGAGCCGCTTACGGAAAGATAATAAAAAAGAGGAAAAACAAGAAATTAATAGCCGGATACGATGAAAACACCAGTCTTCAATCTACCTTGTAACTGCATATAATTAGTAATTAATATAGTATCACGAATGGACACATTATTCAAAAAGCTACTTGTGCTTACCACATTTTCTCTTGCGTTACTCCCTGTACAGAACGCTGCCCATGCCCAGTGCAAAAACTCCATAGATGAAAGCATCTATAAAGAGCTTCCTTTTAATATGCCAAAAGTAGAACAGCCTTCATTTCCGGATTATACAGTCAATATTCTGCAATTCGGGGCGAAAGGCGATGGAATTACCTTAAACACAAAAGCAATTAATGATGCCATTAAAGCAGTCAATGCAAAAGGTGGCGGCAAAGTGGTTATACCGGAAGGATTGTGGTTGACAGGTCCTATCGAACTGTTAAGTAATGTCAATCTATATACGGAAAAGAATGCATTGATTGTCTTTTCGGATGACTTCAATGCCTATCCTATTCTCGAAACATCATTTGAAGGCTTAAATACCCGCCGTTGCCAATCGCCTATCTCAGCACGCAACGCAGAAAACATAGCAATTACAGGCTACGGCGTATTCGACGGTTCGGGTGACAGTTGGCGTCCTGTAAAGAAAGGCAAACTTACCGCCGGACAATGGGATGCTCTCGTGAAGTCAGGTGGTGTTGTAGACAAATCCATATGGTATCCCACAGCCGGCTCATTAAAAGGAGCATTGGCCTGTAAAGAGTTCAATAATCCCGAAGGTATTGAGACCGAGGAAGAATGGAATGAAATCCGCCCATGGTTGCGCCCGGTATTACTGAATATCGTCAAGAGCAAAAAAGTCTTATTAGAAGGGGTTACGTTTAAAAACTCACCGAGTTGGTGTCTGCATCCGCTATCTTGCGAGCACATCACCATCAACCAGGTTAAGGTATTCAACCCCTGGTATTCTCAGAACGGTGACGCCTTAGATTTGGAATCCTGCAAGAATGCTCTGATAATCAATAACATTTTTGACGCCGGTGATGACGCTATTTGCATTAAATCCGGTAAAGACAAAGACGGACGCGAACGCGGCGAACCTTGTCAAAACGTCATCGTAAAAAACAACACAGTACTACATGGCCATGGCGGCTTTGTAGTGGGCAGTGAAATGTCCGGAGGTGTGAAAAACATCTATGTGGCAGACTGTACTTTCCTCGGTACAGATGTCGGTTTACGATTCAAAAGTACCAGAGGACGTGGCGGTGTTGTAGAAGGAATCTACATTCACAACATCCACATGATTGACATACCTCACGAACCATTGCTGTTCGATTTATTCTATGGCGGTAAAGCAGCCGGCGAAGAGACGGAAGAAGACCTGAAAAGCCGCATGAAAGCATCCATACCTGAAGTGACTGTCGAAACACCTTCTTTCCGCGATATCCACATCTCCAACATTATCTGTAAAAGTTCCGGGCGTGCCATGTTCTTCAATGGATTGCCTGAAATGCCCATCAGGAATGTAACAGTAAAGAATGTGATCATCAGTGATGCCAAAGAAGGGGTTGTCATCAGCCAGGCAGAAGGTGTTGTACTGGAAAACATACACATAGAGACTAAAGGACATACACTGAATGTCAAGAATGCCAAAAACTTAAATATTGACGGAAAGACATATTCTGCCATTGGTGCAGAAGGAAAAGTTATGAATTTCAAGTAAATTCCGATAAGCAATGCAAACCGTTCAATGCGAGTTGCATAAATAACAAATCAAAGCAGACAGCTTTTTTAATCCAAAAGAGAGCTGTCTGTTCTTTTAGTTTAATTTTGTAACTGTAATTAAAATACACTCTGTTATGAGAACAGCCTTTTTAGCCGGTTTCCTGTTGTTGTGGACATCCATTCTTAGTGCGCAACCACAGACAAGTTTCAAAACGATCTCAATTGAAATAAGTAATTCATGGACAAAAGATAAAATCGATGCTCCGGTAGTTCTAAAGATTGAAGATTTACAACCCGGTTTCCATGTACGCTCAGCTGTCGTATTGAACGGTGAGGAAGAAATACCCTCACAATTGGATGACCTGAACGGAGACTTGCAAGCTGACGAGTTGGCTTTTGTCATGAATATTCCTGCCAACGAAACGAGTACGCTAACAATCACCTTGTCATCTGCCAAAACAAATAAGACCTACCCGGCACGTGTCTTTGCCGGAATGAGAATACGGGATATTCCAAAACAAAAGCGTACTCCCATACAGTCGGTTACCGTACCGGGCACCACTAATTTCTACAATATGGTACATGGCCATGGCCCAATGTTCGAATCTGAATTAGTCGCTTATCGCGTCTACTTCAACCAAAAGCAAACAATAGACCCTTACGGTAAATTCAACAAAGGACTTGAGATACAAGAAAGCAGCTTTTATCCTAATGACGAACAACTTGCACGCGGGTTTGGAGATGATGTATTAATGGTTGGGAACAGTTGCGGTGTCGGAACCTTGAAAGGCTGGGACGGAACAAAAGCCACCCATATAGAACCGGTAGCCTTCCGCACTGAAAGTATTCTTGCTTACGGTCCTATACGCACTATCGTTGACGTAGCTGTAAAAGGTTGGAACTATCAAGGAAAAGAGTTGAACATGACCAACCGTTATATACTTTATGCGGGACATCGTGATCTGCTGGTAGAGACTTTCTTTGACGAACCGCTGAAAGATGAACTCTTTTGCACCGGTGTACAAAACATCATGGGCAACGAGACACTCTCGGATTCCGACCATAAAGGTTTAATAGGCAGTTGGGGAAGACACTGGCCTGTGAACGACACTGTGAAATATGCAAAGGAAACAGTAGGCATCGCCACTTATATTCCACAGAAATACATCCGCAAGGAAGTAAAAGACAAAGACAATTTCCTTTATACAGTTTCAGCACCGGGAAGCAACCGATTCCATTACTATACAATGTTCACTTCTTGCAAGGAAACCTTCGGTTATCCCACACCCGAAGCATGGTTTGCCTACATGCACGAATGGAAAGAAGAATTGCAGCATCCGGTTCAGGTGAAAATTAAAAACTAAAAAACCAAGCCACATGAAAACAAGAAAGACACTTTTAGGCATTTGCCTGCTGCTTGCATCACCGCTGGCTGCGCAAGAGAAGAATTATGTTTCCGAAGCATGGGTAGCCGACCAAGGCAACGGTAAATATAAGAACCCGATACTCTATGCAGACTATTCCGACCCGGACGCCTGTCGTGTAGGAGATGATTTCTATATGACCTCTTCCAGTTTCAACTGCCTGCCGGGCTTACAGATTCTACATTCCAAGGACCTCGTAAACTGGAGCATTATCGGTGCTGCCATCCCTTATACCCTGACTCCTATCGAAACGCCCGAACGTCCGGAACATGGTAACCGCGTATGGGCCCCTGCTATCCGTTATCATAACGGTGAATTCTACATATTCTGGGGGGATCCCGACCAGGGCGCCTTCATGGTAAAAGCCAAAGATCCGAAAGGCCCATGGACAGAACCCGTACTCGTTAAGCCGGGTAAGGGAATTATAGACACTTGCCCTTTTTGGGATGAAGACGGAAAAGTATATATGGTACACGCCTATGCAGGAAGTCGTGCCGGATTGAAAAGCATCATTTCCATTTGCGAACTGAATACAGATGCCACCAAAGCCATCACACAGTCGCGCATCGTCTTCGACGGGCATGAAGCGCATCAGACATGCGAAGGGCCGAAACTCTACAAAAGAGGAGACTATTACTATATATTCCATCCTGCAGGCGGCGTGCCTACCGGGTGGCAGGTTGTGCTCCGTTCCCAAAACATATATGGCCCTTACGAATGGAAGAAAGTATTGGCACAAGGCAACAGCCCCGTCAACGGTCCTCACCAAGGAGCATGGGTAGACACCCCTACGGGCGAGGACTGGTTTCTTCATTTTCAGGATGTAGGCGCTTACGGGCGATTGGTACATCTGCAACCTATGAAATGGATAAATGATTGGCCTGTTATCGGCATAGACAAAGACGGTGACGGCTGTGGTGAACCGGTATCAGTTTATAAAAAGCCGGACGTAGGCAAAACATACCCTATCTGCACTCCACAGGAAAGTGACGAATTTGATGGGTATACACTTTCTCCGCAGTGGCAATGGCATGCTAACATTAATGAAAAATGGGCGTATTATGCAGGTGACAAAAGCTATGTCAGATTATACTCTTATCCGGTAGTAGAAGATTATAAGAACCT
>OGZK01002833.1_pt1 | contig 14402 bp, 12 predicted proteins | sample 1576791 | NCBI WGS metagenome assembly OGZK01 (sample SAMEA3541556, study PRJEB24748) | human gut metagenome | biome: human gut; feature: human-associated habitat; material: faeces | place: China | collected 2012
CTCTCCTTATCCCAGAACGCGTGCCCCCGGGGCACCAGCAGACAGGCAGGGTCCGCCCGCAGGGTGGTGCGGGCCAGTACCGGCGCAGCACAGCCCAGATCGATGACCAGACCCGCGTCCAGCTCCCCCTGCTCCACATCGTCCGCCACCGCATCGTTGTCCATCATGCGGAAGCGCATCTCCACATGGGGATACTGCTGGCGGAACTTGTCCAGCTGGGTCTCCAATCCGGGCAGGTAGTCCGGCACCAGCGACACGCTGATGCCGATGCGCACCGGCTGCGCCGACTGGATCTCGGCCCGCAGGGATGCCTGCATCTGCTGGAACTGCTCCACTACCGGCGCGGCATGGCGCTGCAGGCTCATGCCGCGGTCGGTAAGGGTGAGCTTGTGGTGGGCGCTGAGGAACAGCGGCCCGCACAGCTCGGCTTCCAGCGCAGAGATGCTCTGCCGCAGTGCCTGCCGTGACAAAAACAGCCGCTGTGCCGCGCGGCTGTAATTCATTTCATCGCACAATACCAGAAAGTAGTGCAGCTGGCGGATATCCATGGTTTCCTCCCTGAGAAAAGTGTCATATATAAAAGAATACCGCCTTTTTGCGCGATTGTAAAGCCGTTGGCAGCAAAAAACTGCCGCACAGCATTGCACCGTGCGGCAGTCAGAACGTGGAACGATCAGATCAGGCTCAGAGCTTCCTCGTCGCCCACCAGCGTGAAGTCCGGATGCATCTGCAGGATGCTTGCGGGCACCTCCGGAGTGACGGGGCCGAAGAATGCCTTCTTGATGATCTCGGCCTTGCCTGCGCCGTTTGCCACCATGAGCACCTTGCGCGCCTGCATGATGGTCTTGATGCCCATGGTATAGGCCTGCTTGGGCACCAGATCCACATTGCCGTCAAAGAAGCGCTTGTTTGCCTCAATGGTCTCGGGGGTCAGATCCACGCAGTGGGTCTCCAGCTCAAAGGCTTCGCCCGGCTCGTTGAAGCCGATGTGGCCGTCGTGGCCGATGCCCAGCAGCTGCAGGTCGATGCCGCCCACAGCGTGGATGATCTGGTTGTACTTTGCGCAGGCATCCTCTGCATCGGGGTTGGTGCCGTCCGGCAGGTTGATCTTTGCAGGGTCGATGTTCACCTTGTCGAACAGGTTGCGGTGCATGAAGCTCCAGTAGCTTTCCGGGTGCTCCTTGGGCAGGCCGCGGTACTCGTCCAGATTGACGGTGGTCACCTCAGAAAAATCGATGTCGCCCTTGTTGTACCAGTCCACCAGCTGTGCATACGCGCCCACGGGGGTGCCGCCGGTCGCCAGACCCAGCACGCAGTTGGGCTTCATAATGACCTGTGCCGAAATGATATTGGCTGCCTTGCGGGACATATCCGCATAATCCTTTGCACGAATGATCTTCATTACAAACGACCTCACTTATCATCTTTTTTTGCCGCTCTGCACGGGCTGCGCAGAGCACTTCTGCATTTAGTTTATCACATTTCGCAGACAAGCGCCAGTCATCCCGGCCATCTTTTCGGTGTGTTTGCACAAAAAGATGCAAAGCCCCGCCGTTTGGGCCGGCATTTCCGGTCACGAACGCGCAAAAACGCCGCCGGGCGTTTCCACACCGGCGGCGCTGCATGTTGAAAGATCAGTTCCCGCTGCACAGGCCGCAGGCGGCACAGGCGGCGGGGGTGGCGGCACAGCCGCCAAGGGCGGTCTCGCGCAGCTCGGCGGGCAGGCGCTTGCCCACGGCGTACATGGCATCCAGCATCTGGTCGAAGGGGATCAGCTGGCGGATGCCGCTCAGGGACAGTTCTGCTGCAATGAGGGCGTTGGCCACACCGGCAGCGTTGCGGTTCTGGCAGGGGTACTCCACCAGCCCGCCTACGGGGTCGCACACAAGGCCCAGCATGTTCATCAGCACGGTGGAAGCTGCATCCAGACACTGCTGCGGGTCGCCGCCCATCAGCTCCACGGCGGCAGAAGCAGCCATGGCAGACGCAATGCCCACCTCGGCCTGACAGCCGCCCACGGCACCGGCCACGGTGGCGTTGCGCATGGCAAGATAGCCCACGGCACCGGCGTTGAACAGGGCATCCACGATGCGCTGGTCGGAGATGCGGTAGCACTCCTGCAGGGCCAGCATCATGCCCGGCACCACGCCTGCAGAGCCTGCGGTGGGTGCAGCCACGATCAGGCCCATGGAAGCGTTCACTTCCAGCACGGCCATGGCGTAGGTCATGGCCTTCTGCAGCACATCGCCGCAGATGTTTTTCTTCTTATTATAATGTGTTTCCAGCTTTTTGGCCTCGCCGCCAATGAGCCCGCCCATGGATTTGATGGGCTTTTTCAGCGGCTGGGTGGCAGAAGCGCGCATGATCTCCCATGCCTTTGCCATGCGGTGATCCACAGCATCCCGGGGCGTTTCGCCCAGCAGGCATTCCCGCTGGCGCATCACTTCCGAAATGGGCAGTTGGTTTTCCTCGCACAGGTCCAGCAGCTCCTTGGCGGACTTGAAATCCATGTTCATCGCTTGTCCCTCCTTACGGCTGCACGACCATTACATCGTTGATGTTCGGGTTTGCCAGCAGCAGCTGATCCACACCCTCGGGCAGGCGCTCATCCGACTCCACGATGGTGTAAGCCGTGTGTCCCTTTTCCTCGCGGAACAGACGCATGAACGCAATGTTCACGCTGCGGTCGCTGAGGATCTTGGTAATGTGGGCCACCACGCCGGGCTTGTCCTTCTGCACCACGATGAGGGCATTGTACTCGCCGGTAAAGTCCACCTCCACGCCGTTGATCCGCACGATGCGCACCTTGCCGCCGCCAAGCGATTCACCGCGCACGGTCATCACCTGACCGGCCGCATTCTCCATGCGGATATCCACCGTGTTGGGGTGGATGTCGGTCTCCACCTCATTGGGGGTGAAGCTGTAGCCAAGGCCGCGGTCGGTGGCAATGGCAAAGGAATCCCGGATGCGGGTATCATCGGCCGAAAAGCCCATGATGCCGCCCAGCAGGGCGCGGTCGGTGCCGTGGCCGTGGTAGGTCTTGGCAAAGGAACCGTAGAGGGTAAAGTCCGCCCGCTTCAGCGGCGGGGCGATCATCTTTTGTGCCAGAAAGGCGATGATCTCCGCGCCTGCGGTGTGGGAGCTGGAAGGGCCGATCATGTTCGGGCCCAGAACATCAAAAACACTGATAAATGCCATGGGGTGTCACTCCTGTCAGGTCAAGAACCGCGCCGCGCATCAGACGCTTGCGCTGCTCTTGTTGATGAACTTCTGGTAGATGGTCTCCACGATCACGCCGATGGCGTTGTCGCCGGAGACGTTGCAGGCAGTGCCGAAGGAATCCTGAGTGATGTACAGAGCCACCATGATGGCGCAGATGGGGCCATTGGGGTCACCGGCCTCAGCGCCAAAGATCATGTACAGGAAGGGCAGAGCGGTCATGATGGAGCCGCCGGGAGCACCGGGAGAAGCCACCATGGCAACGCCCAGAGTCATGATGAAGGGCACCACGGTAGCAAGGCTGATGGGCAGCTGGTTCATCAGGCAGACGGCAGTTGCGCAGGCGGTAATGGTGATCATGGAGCCTGCCATGTGGATATTTGCGCACAGAGGCACCACGAAGTTGCGGATCTGCTCGCTCACGCCGTCAGCCGCAGCGCACTGCAGGTTGACCGGGATGGTGGCTGCAGAGGACTGAGTGCCCAGAGCGGTGGTGTAGCCGGGGATCTGGTTGCGGATCATCTTGAAGGGGCTCTTGTGGCTCACAGCGCCTGCAACGCAGAACTGCAGGAAGATGCAGACCAGATGCATGATGATGACCACCAGGAACACCTTCCACAGGATGCCCAGGATGGCAAAGGTCTTGCCGGACTTGGTCATGTCGATGAAGGTACCGCAGACGTACAGGGGCAGCAACGGGATGATGACGCTGTGCAGCACCTGATCGATGATGCCGGAGAAGTCCTTCATGCCGTTGTAAAGTGTATCACCGATGGTCTTGCCGCGCAAGGTGGACATGCACAGGCCCAGCACAAAGGCCAGCACCACGGCAGAGAGGGTGTCCAGAATGGGCGGGATGGAGATGGAGATGTAGCTGGCCAGAGAGTTGTCAGCCGTGGCGGCGATCTGTTCCAGAGCGCCTTCGCTCATGAAGCTGGGGAACAGGTTTGCAGACACCAGATAGGATGCCGAGCCTGCGATCAGAGTGGAGCCGTAGGCCAGAGCCACCGTGATGAGCAGCAGCTTGCCTGCGCCGCTCTTCAGGTCGGCAATGCCCATGGTGACGTAGGCCACGATCATCAGCGGGATGATGAACTTCAGGAACGAGCTGAAGATGCTGGATGCCGTGACGACGACCCGGCAGAACCACACCGGGAAGAACTGGCCGATGATGATGCCCAGCACGATGGCGATGAGCAGCTTCGGCAGCAGTCCGAGCTTGAATTTTTTCTTTTCCATAAGAATAAAATCCTCCTTTTCCTATTCTGACCTTTGTGCGGCACCTGACAGCGCTCTCTCCGCCGCAGCCCGCACGGCCAGCCTTTCACGAAACGTCAAATTTTCACTTGACGTGTTGACACATTTAGTTTAACATAGACATATGCATGATTCAAATTCATAAAACTAAAGTTATAGTTTAAAAATATTAATAGCAAAGGAGCTTTGCCATGGAAGTGCGCCAGCTGAACACCCTGATCCGTGCCGCCCAGTTCCAGAGCTTTTCCAAGGCAGCGGAAAGTCTGGGCTATTCCCAGTCTGCCGTTACCGTGCAGATCAAAGCGCTGGAAGAAGAGCTGGGTGTGCGCCTGTTCGACCGCATGGGCAAGCGGGTGATCCTGACCGCACAGGGCCAGTGCTTTCTGGAATACGCCAACAGCATTCTGGATACCATCCACAACGCCCGCCGCGCCCTGAGCGAGGATGCCGAGCTGGAGGGCTGCCTGCACATCGGCACGCTGGAATCTCTCTGCTTTTTCCGTCTGCCCGGCCTGATGCATCAGTTCCGGGTGGAACACCCCAAAGTCAGCCTTCGGGTCACTACCGGCTCCCCGGAAGAGCTGATCGAAAAGATGGAGCGCGGCGAGGTGGACCTCATCTGCATTCTGGACGAGCCGCGCTACTCCAACAGCTGGCACAAGTGCAACGAGGTGCCGGAAGAGGTGGTGTTCGTGGCCTCCCCGGACATCGACCTCGGCCACCCCGGCCCGTACCGGGTAGCAGAGCTTCTGGACAAGCCCTTCTTCCTCACCGAACGCAACGCCAACTACCGCCGCACCTTTGACCGGTTTCTGGCTTCCCGCCAGATCGAGCTGACCCCCAGCCTTGAGATCAGCGATACCTCCTTTATCATCAAGATGCTGGAGCGCTCCTCCGGCATTTCCCTGCTGCCGCGCTTCGCTGTGGCCGAGCCTGCGTCCAGAGGAGATCTGCGCATTCTGGAGGTGTCGGACTTCCGGCTGACCATGTACCGCCAGATGTTCTACCACAAGGATAAATGCTGCACCCGGGAAATGGACGCCTTCATCCAGCTGGCCTCCGGGCCGGACCTTCCGCTTTTATAATACAGATAATACAGAAAGCAGCAGACCCCCGGACGGTAAACCGCCCGGGGGGCTGCTGTGCTGAGGAGATCCTAGGAATTTGCAAAGCATTGCGCAGACTGTGTGCAGGCACAGCCCCGCAGATGAGGATGATTAAGCAAAGAAGGAGATGATGAGTGCTACCAGGAAGCCCACACCGCCAACCAGAGTTTCCATGATGGTCCATGTCTTGAGGGTGGTCTTTTCGTCCATGCCCACAAGGCTCTTCACCAGCCAGAAGCCGGAGTCGTTGAAGTGGGAGCACACGGTGGAGCCGCCGGCGATGGCAGCGGTGACGCAGGCCAGATACAGCGGGCTCAGCTCGCTGATGCCGGGCATTGCGGAGATGATGCCTGCTGCCATGGTCATAGCCACGGTAGAGGAACCAACGGAGATGCGCACCAGAGCAGCCACGATGAAGGCCACCAGAACCAGCGGCAGGCTGGCGTTTGCCACGGCGTTGCCGATGACATCGCCCAGACCGGAGTTCTGCAGCATGTAGCGCAGCACGCCGCCGCAGGCAGTGACCAGCAGGATCATGCCGGTAGGCTCAAGGGACTTGGTCATGATCTTTTCCAGCTGGGCATTGTTATAGCCGTGACGGGTGCCCAGCAGATACATAGCAGCGATGGTAGCCAGCAGCAGAGCCATGAAGGGCTCACCGAGGAAGGCCAGAACGGGCTGGATGCCAGCCAGAGCGGGCACCACCTTTGCCACAGAGTTTGCAATGATGAGGACCAGCGGGATCAGGATGATGCCCACGATGGTGCCGAACTTGGGCAGCTTGCTCTCGTCGATGTCTGCCTGCTGTGCAACGTGCTCGGGCACCTCGATCATATACTTCTTGCCGCAAATGGAGCCCCAGATGGGACCGGCAGCGATCATGGCGAAGATGCCGCAGAAGATGCCGATGAGGATGACCCAGCCCAGATCAACGCCCAGCATGCTGGCCACCAGAACGGGGCCCGGCGTGGGAGGGATGAAGGCGTGGCCGACAGCCAGACCGGCCAGCAGAGGGATGACATAGTACAGGACCGAGCGCTTGGTGCGCTTTGCCAGAGAGAAGGCCAGCGGGATCAGGATGATCAGACCGGCATCAAAGAACACCGGCATGGCCACCACCAGACCCGTGATGCCCAGCGCCCATGCGGCTTTTTCGTCGCCGAACCTGCGCACCATGGTCACGGCCAGCGTCTGTGCGCCGCCGGATTCTTCCAAAATGGCACCGAACATGGAGCCAAGGCCCACCAGAAGAGCGATGCCCTTTAAGGTGTTGCCGATACCTTCGTTGACCGAGCCGATGATGTCAGACAGGGGCATACCGGCCATCAGGCCGATGCCCACCGCACCGATCAGGATGGAGATCATGGCGTGGACTTTGAACTTGATGATAAGGATGAGCAAAAGGATCAGGCCCGCCACCGCGGCGAACACGAGCCGTGCGGCGTCCGGGGTTGCAACAGCTGTCATAAACATTTCCTCCATTTTTGATGTTATGTTTGCTTTGGGTCTTATTTCAGCGCCGTCCCCGCAGACGGACGCCGGATTCCGATGGATTTTTATAGACGAAGCAATATCCGCTTTTTTATTTTTGGCGTAACTTTATCCAGACCGTCCAGCAAAACAACGCTGAACAGTTGATTTTTTGTTTTTTGGTTTTTATCGCAAACGAAGCGTTTTTACTCCATATATGCACCCTTCATGGGGCTGACGGCGTGCTGAGAGTAGAGCTTCAGCAGGCCCTTGGTGTACTTGGGAGCCTTGGGCTTCCAGTTTTTGCGGCGCTGGGCAAGGATGGCCTCCATCTCTTCGGGGGTCTTTTCCTCACCGTTCACGCCCACGATGGCAAGCTGACGGTTCGGCACATCGATGCGGATGAGATCGCCCTCTTCCACCAGAGCGATGGGGCCGCCCACAGCGGCCTCCGGGCTGACATGGCCGATGACCGGGCCGCGGCTTGCGCCGGAGAAGCGGCCGTCGGTGATGAGCGCCACGCTGGAAGCCAGCTTCGGATCGGCGCAGATGGCCTCGCCGGTGTAGAACATCTCGGGCATGCCGCTGCCGCGGGGGCCTTCGTAACGGATGAAGATGGCATCTCCGGGCTGGACCTGCTTGTTCAGAACGGCGCTGATGCACTCTTCCTCGCTGTCAAAGGGCTTTGCGCGCAGGGTGGCGTGGAACATGTTCTTGGGGCAGGCGGTGTGCTTGATGACACTGCCCTCCGGGGCCAGATTGCCCTTCAGGATAGCGATGCTGCCGTCGGTGCCCTTGGCGTTGTCAAAGCTGTGGATGATATCCTCGCGGGTGACTTTGATGCCCAGACCCTTGGTCTTTTCCTGCAGGATCTCGTCGCAGTGCTCGTAGAAGCCGTTCTTCTTCAGGTCTTCCAGGTTTTCGCCCAGCGTCTTGCCGGTGACGGTCATCACGTCCAGATGCAGCATGGACTTGATCTCTTCCATCACGCGGGGCACGCCGCCTGCATAGTAGAAGTACTGTGCGGGCCAGTCGCCGGAAGGACGGATGTTCAGCAGATAGTGTGCGCCGCGGTGCATCCGGTCAAAGGTGTCGGCATCGATCTCAAAGCCGAACTCGTGGGCAATGGCGGGCAGGTGCATGGTGGCATTGGTGGAGCCGGAGATGGCGGCGTGCACCATGATGGCGTTTTCAAAGCTCTTCATGGTGACGATGTCCTTGGCCTTGATGCCCTCGGCCACCAGCTTCATCACCTGAACGCCGGCATCATAGGCGGCCTGCTTCAGCTCCGGGGCGGTGGCGGGCATCAGGGCGGTGCCCGGCAGCATCAGGCCCAGAGCCTCGGCCATGATCTGCATGGTAGAAGCGGTGCCCATAAAGGAGCAGGCACCGCAGCTGGGGCAGGCATTGTGCTTGTAGTAGTCCAGCTGCTCGTTGGGGATGACACCGGTCTTTTCCCATGCGTCGAACTTGCCGATCTGTTCCAGCGTCAGCAGGTCGTTGATGGCGCAGGCGGGGTCATTGACCACGTACTTCTTGGGCAGGGTGTGGGCCTCCATCACGCCGCCGGTGACTACGATGGCGCTCATATCCTTCAGGCGGCCAATGCTCATCAGCATGGCGGGCATGGACTTGTCGCAGCTGGCGATGAACACGCCGCCGTCGTACACGGTGGCGTTGGCCTGAGCTTCCACCAGATTCACGATGGCGTCACGGTGGGGCAGCGAGTAGTTGATGCCGTCGTGGCCCTGTGCGATGCCGTCGCACATATCGGTTGCAAAATAGCGTGCAGCCTTGCCGCCGTGGGTGTTGACTGCCTGTACAGCCTCCTTCACGAACTGATCCAGATGGGCGCTGCCGGGGTGGCTGTCGCCAAAGGTGCTCTCCACCATGATCTGGGGCTTTGCAAGGTCGTCCACCTTCCAGCCCATGCCGATCTTCAGCGGATCGTTTTCCGGTGCCAGTTTACGCACTGCCTGAGAACGCAGTTCCATGATCATACCTCCAAAATGCTCTTTTTCTGCTTTGCAAATCGTCCTTTTGACTGTCGGACATCTTACATGTTCATTTTAATCGAATCCCGCCTCGTTTGCAAGTTGTCGCAGTCAGAACCCACTTTATAACAATAACCAGCCCAGTTTTTCGTGCACATTGCTCTGAAATCTTGGATACATCATATAATCTAACCCATTTTTCGACTTTTCTGTGTCATTCGTCTTAAAAAGTCATCAGACAACTTCAGGCATAAAAAGTCCCCGCACAGACCTTGCACTGTGCGGGGACGTAAAATGCAGCGGCGTCAGGTTTCCCATTCGCCGTCGTAAAGCTTTCGGATGCAGTTGCGGTTGAAGTTCAGGTGCATCACCATGGCAGACCGGGCGCCAATGGGGTCATGCCGGGCAATGGCTTCAGTGATCATGCGGTGGGTCAGGATGGTCTCCTCCGTCAGCTTTTTGTGGGTGACATTCACGAACATCATGACCGCCGTATCGATAATGGGGATCAGCTGCTCCACCACCATGTTCTTGCTGCTCTCGGCAATGCAGGTATGGAATGCGATGTCGTCCTCAATGTACAGATCACCGCTGTGGATCTTGCTCTCCACCCGGTCGCACAGGCGCTGGATGCGCTCGATGTCCTCGTCGGAAGCGTTCAGCGCGGCCATCTCGGCCATGCCCGGTTCCAGCAACAGGCGCACGTTCACCAGATCCAGCGCCAGTGCGTTCTTGTCCTGCACGCTGCGCAGGTTCAGCGGGTCCGAAAGGCCCTTGGCAGTCGTGACCACATAGGTGCCGGAGCCCCGCCGCACTTCCACGATGCCCTTGCTGGAAAGCAGCTTCACCGCTTCGCGCACCGTGCTGCGGCCCACACCGAATTTTTCGCCCAGCTCAAATTCATTGGGCAGCTTGGTGCCCGGTTCCAGCGGCGTGTCCAGAATATAATGGTAGATTTCATCCTCCACCTGCTCGGCCAGAAGTTTGTTTTTCAGATGGGAAAATTCGCTCATGGTTGTTCCCTCCCCTGTTTTTTAATTTATTATAAGGCAGGGCAGCAGACAAAAGCAAGGGCTGTCCTCATTCACAGACAGCCCTTGCTTTTGGGTATTTTATTCGTTTGCGGCCTTTTCCAGCTCCGCTTCCTCTGCGGCGGCTTCGGCCTCCTCCTGCTTCTGGTACTCCAGGAAAGCCGACCACATGGGTTCGATGTCCTTGCCCTTCACCCGGCGGTCGAAGTAGTTGCGAGTGATGTCCACCACAGTGCCGGACAGCACCAGCACGCCGATCAGGTTCGGGATCATCATCAGACCGTTGAAAGTGTCGGAAAGATCCCACGCAAGGCCCAGCTTCATGGTGGCACCCACCACGGTCATGCACACAAAGACCACCTTGTAGATGCGGCTGCCGGTGGTGCCGAAGAGATACTCCACGGCCTTGGTGCCGTAGTGGCTCCAGCCCAGCGTAGTGGAGTAGGCAAACAGCAGAATGGAAACAGCAATGAACTTGGGGCCAAAGCTGCCAAATGCGGCGGTGAAGGCCTGACCCACCAATGCGTTGTCCTGCACACCGGCCAGTACAGCGCCGCTCTGCAGGTCCACCACGCCGGTGGTCAGGATGACCAGAGCAGTGAGCGTGCAGACCACGATGGTATCGGCAAACACCTCAAACACGCCCCACATGCCCTGATGCACCGGCTCCTTGACGTTGGAAGCGGAGTTGACCATGACGGCAGAGCCGAGACCGGCTTCGTTGGAGAAGGCACCGCGCTTGAAGCCCCAGGTGATGGTCTGGCTGATGCCGTAGCCCAGCGCACCGCCGCCTGCCGCGTTCAGGTTGAACGCACCCTTGAAAATAGCCGCAAATGCCGCTGGGATGTTGCCAGCGTGCAGCACTACGATGATGAGCGCGCCTGCAATGTAGAACAGGGCCATGAGCGGCACCAGCTTTTCGGTAACAGCGGCAACGCGCTTCAAACCGCCAATGACGATAAGGGCCGTAACCACCATCAGGCACAGGCCGGTGACGAGGGTCGGCACGCCAAAAGCAGCGTTCATGTTGCCCGCGATGGAATTGATCTGGCTCATGTTGCCAATGCCGAAGGAAGCCAGAATGCAGAAGCAGGCAAACAACACTGCCAGCACCTTGCCCAGCTGTTTGCAGCCCTTCTTTGCGCCAAGACCATCGGTGAGGTAGTACATGGCGCCGCCCGACCACTCGCCTTTTTCGTTTTTGCGGCGGTAGTACACGCCCAGCACATTCTCCGAAAAGCTGGTCATCATGCCAAGCAATGCCATGACCCACATCCAGAAGATGGCACCCGGCCCACCGGAAACGATGGCCGTTGCCACACCCACGATGTTGCCGGTGCCGATGGTGCCCGCCAGCGCCGTGCACATGCTCTGGAACTGGCTGATGGCCATATCCTCCTTGCTGGTGTGCGCGGTGATGTCCTTGTTGGTGAAGATCGCGCCGATGGTGTGCCGGAGCCAGTAGCCCATTTTGCGGAACTGGAAAAAGCCCGTGCGGGCGCTCATCCAGAAGCCGGTGCAGAACAGCAGTGCCAGACCAAACGGCCCCCACACCACGCCATTGATGGCATTGTTCACCTGCGTGATCATCTCGACCATTCTCTCTTTCCCCCTATACACAAAACAAAAGCGGACAGAACCCACCAAAGGCTCTGCCCGCAAAATTCGGAGCGCTCTCATTTTCCGCAGCCGGGGTGCGCCGCATTCCCGGCTGCGCCCCATTGCGCAAAGACGATGGCTCTGTCCTTTTGCCTGAGAGATACAGCCGCTTTCCCTGCGGCCTTACACCTTCGGCACCCACTTTACAAGCGGGCTTCTCCAGAGTGCACGGTCTTTCCCCGCCGTGCACGTCTTTTTCAGTTCTTCCGGCGCACAGTTGTGCGCGATAGAAAGACTATACCATATTCTGTCCTTGTGCGCAAGACATTTTGTATATCATACGCTGCTTTTTCATCTATTATGCCGACAGATGAATTTTGTTTTGGTATTACTTTTGTCCTCCCTCATCATAGCGCTGCCATAAATTTATTTTACTTTTCTTTCGGCTCTGCGCCTTCAAACCCCCGGGCTTTGCCATCCGGGCTGGCATCGCCGTTTTCTTTCGCGGTCTCGTAAGAATCTGTGCCGTAATAGGCGCTGGCGGGGCCGATCTCCAGCCAGAAGTTCTCCCGTTCTTTCTCTGTGGTCGGTGCTGTCTCTTTTTTGTTCTTCATCTGCAAACGCCTCCTTTTCTGCATAAAGTCTTGCCTGCAGGCCAAAGCTTTATGCAAAGGAAAGGCGGTGTATCCCATGCGCAGTGGAGGTTGGAAGCCCTTTTGGGCAGCACTGTTTGCTTCGCTGCTGGTGCTGGTGCCGCTGGTGGGCGGCACGGTGCTGCTGTCCCGTCAGCAGCTGCGCACCCAGCTGCGGCAGGCTGCCCGCAGCGAGAGCGGTGTGCCCATCCAGCTGCCCAAGACCACCGACCAGCTCACTGTGCTGCTGTGCGTCTCCAGCGAACAGCCCGGCTTTGTGCTGGCCTACCTGAACGCCAGCCAGAACTGCGTGCATCTGCTCAGCGTGCCTGCCGTGCTCACCGTGCCTTTTGCAGAAGAAGAAACATCCCTTGCCCGCTGCTATGCCGCCGCTGGCCCGGCCCGCTGCCGCGAAGCGCTGGCACAGGTGCTGGCCCTGCCGGAGGGCACAAGGTATCTGGCCTTCTCTCCCGATGTGCTGGAGCGCATTGCCAGCCGGTACGGGCCGGTGCGGGTAGGCTTTACCGGCGCACTGACCGAGGAAGAGCTTGCCCGCTATGGCCGCAGCCGGGCCGTGCAGGGCATTTCCGCCGGGGACGCGCACGAATTCTTGTGCCAGCTGCAGGCCGACGAAGCCTTTTCACCAGTACGCACCGCAGCGGCCCGCGCTGCCGTGTGGGATGCTTTTCTCCGGCAGGATCTGGACCTGCTGCCCGCCACCCTGCCGGATGCCCTGCGTGCCAGCAGTTCGGCCCTGCTCACCGACCTGACCGCGCTGGACTATGACGCTTTGGAACGCACACTGGAATTTCTTGCCAACAACAGCGCCGCTGTGGCGGCGCAGGCCCTGCCCGGCCAGTGGAATGCCGCCAGCGGCACTTACACGGTCACGGATGCTTCCCGCGCTGCCATGCAGACCTTTTTCAATGTTTCGCCCACCGAGGCGCAGGCCTCGTCCTTCAGCGAGCCATAACCCAGCACCAGCGTGCCCGCCGCTGAGGGTGCTTCTCCGGTCAGGTCGTAATCGCTCAGCAGGCTCAGCTGCACGCCTTCGGCTTCCGCCGCGCAGCGCAGCGCAGCATCCGGCGGCGGGTCTTTGAGCTTTGCCAGCAGGTTCAGTCCGGTGTGCAGGCCCGCAAGGGTCAGCTCGCCGGGAGCAAAGGCAGTGTTCAATGCTGCCGCCAGTGCGTCCCGCCGGGCCTTGTAGGCCACACGTTCCCGGGCCAGATGCCGGGTGAAGTAGCCCTCGGTGATAAAGCGGGCCAGCGTCTGCTGCTCGAACCGGCTCACCGTGCCGGAGTACAGGCGGTATTTTTTCCGCCATGCGGGCAGAAGATGCTCCGGCAGCACCATATAGGCGATACGGATGCTGGGAGCCAGACTGCGGGAGCAGGTGGAGAGGTACACCACCGGGCCGTCTGCACCCGCCATGCCCTGCAGGCTGGGCAGAGGCCGGGTATCAAAACGGAACTCCGAATCGTAATCATCTTCTATAATATACCGCCTGCCCGGCCTGCGGGCTGCCCAGTGCAGAAGCTCGGCTCTGCGGCCTGCAGGCATGGTAACGCCTGTGGGGAACTGGTGGCTGGGCGTGACGTAGCACACCGCTGCATCCGACCGGTTCAGTGCTTCCACCGAAAGGCCGTCCTCGTCCACCGGCAGGCAGCAGCAGTGCACACCGTTGTTCTGCAGCACCTGCAAAGCACGGGGGTAGCCCGGCGTTTCCACCGCTGCAGGGCCGGGCAGCAGCGGTGCCAGCAGGCCCAGCAGATATTCCAATCCCGCACCCACCACGATCTGATGCGGCCCGCACTGCACACCCCGGTATTCGGAAAGATATTCCGCCAGCGCCTGCCGCAGGGCCGGGTCGCCCTGCGCATCGCCGTGGGTGAGCAGCTGGGGCGAGGAATAGAGCAGCTCCTTTTGCAGCCGCGCCCATGTGCGGAACGGGAACAGCTCCGGGTCTACCCCGCGGGTGGAAAGGTCGTATCGCATCGGCAGCACAGGCGGTTCCGGTTTTGGCGGTGCGGGCTGTTCCGGCCCGCCGGCAGGCCGGGACGGCAGGGCCTATCTTTCATTCTTGTAAAATCAATT
>OGZK01002834.1_pt1 | contig 14394 bp, 9 predicted proteins | sample 1576791 | NCBI WGS metagenome assembly OGZK01 (sample SAMEA3541556, study PRJEB24748) | human gut metagenome | biome: human gut; feature: human-associated habitat; material: faeces | place: China | collected 2012
AAAAGCAAGTAAATTAAAGAATATATATGGAAATAAGAAAATCCTATTGTTTGCAGGAAGACTTATAGATGTCAAAAACATTCCTTTACTTTTACATGCCTATAAAAATCTACAAGATCAATATTACCTCATTATTGTAGGAGATGGAGAAAAAAAAGAAGAATTACAAAACCTCTGCAAAAAACTAAAACTAGATGTTCTTTTCACAGGGAAACAGGAAGGAGACGATCTATACTGCTGGTATAAAGTTGCAGACATTTTCATTTTACCTAGCTACAAAGAAGCATTTGGAGCTGTCGTAAATGAAGCTCTATTAGCTGGATGTTTGTGCATTGTATCAAAAAACGCAGGTTCTAGTAGCCTAATTGAGGAAGGGATCAATGGATATACATTTGATCCGTATTCCATAGAAGATTTAATAAAGTGTATAAAAAAAAGCGAACAAATTCAAATAACATCTCTTCGAGATTCTAAAATGCAAGTATCTTTCATTGAGCGCATGAATAATTTAATTAATAAATTAACTAATACTTAAACAATGAAAATATTTCACATCATAACTCATTTTAAAGAATAAACAAAAAAGAGTCTGCATTAATATATGCAAATCGCATAATGAGCATTTTACAGATCACATAGTTGAGATAGACATATCATCTACAACAAATCTCTCAATATAAAATAGAAGAAAAAGTTATAAATATAATATTACACATTTTGATATACGAATTATGCAACTGCAATATGAAAAATTCTATTCAAAATTATGAAATCTAAAATATTATTAATTCTTCACCTCCCCCCCCCAGTCCATGGAGCTGCAATGGTAGGAAAATACATTCATGACAGCCAATATATCAATAAAACATTTGATTGTCAGTACATAAATCTAGCTCTGGCAAAAGATTTAAAAGACATAGGAAAAGGTGGAATAATAAAACTGGTGAATTTTATTCAAAAACTTAAATTAATAAGGCAAACAGTCCAAAATTTTAAACCAGACCTTTGCTACGTAACTCCTAATGCAAAAGGAGGGGCTTTCTATAAAGATTTTGTAGTAGTGCAATTATTAAAGTTAATGGGATGTAAAGTAATTGTACATTATCACAATAAAGGAGTTTCAACAAAACAAGATTATTGGCTTGATAACCTGCTATACACACATTTTTTTAAAAACTTAAAAGTAATCTTATTAGCAAAATCATTATATCCTGATTTTAGTAAATACGTACAACCTAGCAATTTATACATTTGCCCAAACGGAATACCTCAGACAAGAATTTTATCTCCTATACAACATAAACGATTTAATATTTTATTTTTATCGAATATGATGAAGGAGAAAGGTGTTTGGACTTTATTAAAAGCATGTAAAAATTTAAATGAGAATAACCGTATTTTTGAATGTCACTTTGTAGGGAAATGGAGTGATATCACACAAGAAGTATTTGAAGAAAAAGTTCAAGAATATAAATTAAATGATTCTGTATTTGCGCACGGAGCGCAATATGGTGATAATAAAAATAAATATTGGCAAGCATGTGATTTATTTGTATTTCCCACATATTACCACAATGAATCTTTCCCTATGGTATTATTAGAAGCAATGCAACAAGAAAAAGCATGTATTAGTACAAATGAAGGTGGTATTCCTGAAATTATTATTCCTGATCAAACAGGATATTTGATTCCTAAGCAAGATCATGTATCACTTGCAAACAAAATAAGTTATCTAATTGATCATCAAGATTTATGTGCCCAAATGGGAAAAAATGGATTAATTAGATATAATCAACTTTTTACACTTCAAAAATTCGAAGAAAATTTCGTTTCAATCATAAAAGATTGCCTGAAATAATAAACAGTATTAAAAATTCCTATATCCAATGTTAGTTTTAAAAAAGCTTTCCATTTTACACTGTAAGGCAGATTTATCATCACTACCTCAAGGTAAACTACTCATCAATACCATAAATGCCCATTCTTATAATACATCTTTAAAGGATCAACTCTTTGCAGAAGCTTTACAGAAAGGAGATGTATTGATTCCTGATGGCATCAGTATCGTAAAAGCCTGCAAATGGCTAAATGCAAAATCTCAGCCGACAGAGCGCATTGCAGGATGGGATTTATTCGAATTCGAAATGAATCGTTTAAATCAAAAAGGCGGAAAATGCTTCTTTATGGGGAGCAGTGAAAAAGTGCTTACCCTTATCAAAGAAAAGGCTAAACAAATTTATCCTAATATTACGGTAGAAACATATTCTCCACCTTATAAACCAGAATTTAGTGAAGAAGATAACAAAAAGATAATTGATGCTATCAATCAATCTAACCCAGATTTACTTTGGATTGGAATGACTGCTCCCAAACAAGAAAAATGGACATACAGCCATTGGAATGAATTAAACATTCATTGCCATGTAGGGACTATTGGAGCTGTTTTTGATTTCTTTGCTGGAACTGTAGAGCGTGCTCCTATATGGTGGCAAGAGCACGGTTTAGAATGGCTATATCGATTAATAAAAGAACCTAAACGCATGTGGAGAAGATATATTATTGGGAATACATTATTTTTATGGAATATCCTAAAAGAAAATATTAGAAATAAATAAACAAACTATCGTCAATAAAAATTATATAAAATTTAAATATCAAGATACTAAATATCTCGCATATATAATCCTAATAACTTCTAATATTACATTACCTGTAGTATTAAAAACAACCTTTTACAACATATCTAAATTAATAAAATATGAATGTTATTCAGATTGTAACCCACTTTGATTTAGGTGGAGCAGAAAGAATTGCTATCAACATAGCAAAATCTAAACAAAGTAATATTAATTATCATATGATTGAAGTGATAAAAGGAGCATCCTCTTTTTCTAAAGAATATATTAATGAAATGAAAGAGGCCGGAATACACTATTATACAAGTCCCTATACATCAAGTAAAATAGGAATTATAATGTTTCCTGTTCGCCTTTATAAATTAATTAAATCTTTAAATCCAGTAGCAATACACACACATACGGAAATACCAGACATTAGTTTATATTGGTCTTATATACTTCACCCGTCGTTATTTAAAAACATAAGGTTAATAAGAACCATTCATAATACCCAATTATGGAATAAATGGAAAAAAATTGGACACCGTGTTGAAGCATTCATGCAAAAACATAAGGCTAATATCAGTACAAGCCAAATGATAACCGAAGCATATCAATCGGAATTTGGACCAGATAAAAACATTCAATTAATATATAATGGATTTTCAGAAACACAACAAACGGAATATCCACACCTTGAAAAAAATAAGATTAATATTTTATTTGCCGGTAGATTCGTCAAACAAAAAGGAATTTCGACTTTAATAAATGTTATTAAACAAGTTAAAAATCAAAATCTAATATTTCATATTGCAGGTAAAGGAGAGTTTCAAGATCTTCTTCTCCAAGAATTAGGAAGCAAAAAAAATGTCAAAATAACTCCCCCTATCTTTGGACTAGCCAAATATTTAGCATCATTTGACTATGTATTTATTCCCAGTGAACATGAAGGACTTAATTCACTTTCTATAGAATCTTCAATAAATAAAACTCTTGTTATAATTAATAATATTGATGGATTAAATGAAACACTTCCTAATGATTATATTTTAAAAATAAATAATAATTCTATTCAAGAATATACAGAATTATTTGATAATGCCATATGCAATATCAAACGAGAAGAGCTAATCAAAAAAACTTTCAATTATGCTCAATCACATTTTAATATGGAAAAAATGCAAGAAGAATATGAAAAACAATATTTAAATAACATACAATTCTAATATTTCATCTTATGCAACACTACGACTACCTCATAGTAGGTGCAGGACTATTTGGTTCTGTATTTGCCTACAAAGCCAAACAACAAGGCAAAAAGTGCCTGGTTATCGATCGCCGTCCTCACCTAGGAGGAAACATCTATTGTGAAAAGATGGAAGGCATCAATGTTCACAAATATGGTGCACACATCTTCCATACTTCGAATAAAATGGTGTGGGATTTTGTAAACTCGATTGTAGAGTTCAACCGATACACCAATTCGCCTGTGGCTAATTACAAGGGTAAGCTATATAACTTGCCTTTCAACATGAACACGTTCTATCAGATGTGGGGTGTGACTACTCCTGCTGAAGCAACAGCTAAAATCGAAGAACAAAAGGCGGAAGCTGTTGCACGCATGAAAGAGCAGGGAGTGACTGAACCTCGTAATCTGGAAGAACAGGCGCAACTGCTTATCGGAAAGGATATTTACGAAGCACTGATTAAGGGTTATACCGAAAAACAGTGGGGACGCAAATGTACAGAACTGCCGGCTTTCATCATCAAGCGTCTGCCTGTACGTCTGGTATTCGATAATAATTACTTCAATGATAAATATCAGGGTATTCCTATCGGTGGATATAACGTCTTGATTGAACGTCTGCTGGAAGGTGTGGAAACTCGTCTGAACTGTGATTTTTTTGCCAATCGTGAAGAACTTTCAGCACTGGCTGATAAGATTGTGTTTACAGGAGCTATTGATGAGTTCTACGACTATCAGTTCGGCAAGCTGGAATATCGTACCGTAAACTTTGAAACTGAGGTATTGGATATGCCTAACTATCAAGGTAATGCTGTAGTAAACTATACAGAAAAAGAAATACCTTACACACGTATCATCGAACATAAGCATTTCGAAATGTTCGGGGCAGACATCGAAGCTTGTCCGAAAACAGTTATCTCGAAAGAATACAGTTCAGAATGGACGGAAGGCAGCGAACCGTATTATCCGGTAAATGATGAGAAAAATAATTCTTTATACCTGAAATATAAAGAACTGGCTGATAAAGAAACTAATGTGATATTTGGCGGTCGCCTCGCTGAATATAAGTATTATGATATGCATCATATAGTGGAAAAGGCTTTAAATTATTTCCTATGAACGATTTTAAAAACTTGAATATCGCCGTAGCAGGTACAGGCTATGTAGGTCTGTCCATCGCTACCCTGCTGGCACAGCATCACCAAGTGACAGCTGTAGACGTTATTCCTGAAAAGGTAGAGAAGATTAACAACCGCATCAGCCCGATACAGGACGAATATATTGAGAAGTATCTGGCAGAAAAGGAGCTGAACCTGACGGCTACACTGGATGGAGCCTCAGCGTATAAAAATGCGGACTTTGTAGTGATTGCGGCTCCTACGAACTACGATCCGGTGAAGAACTATTTCGATACGTCGCATGTAGAGGAGGTGATCGACCTGGTACTGGAAGTAAATCCTGATGCGGTAATGGTCATCAAGAGTACCATTCCCGTGGGTTACTGCCGAAGCTTATATGTGAAATATGCCGAGAAGTTCAAGAATACTCCTGCCCTGACTGGTAAGAAATTCAACTTACTGTTTTCACCGGAGTTTCTGCGTGAGAGTAAGGCCCTGTACGACAATCTTTATCCGAGCCGTATCATCGTAGGATTCCCGAAACTCATAGAGGGACGCGATGAGGAAAATGAAGCTATCAAAGCCATTGCAGGCGAATACCTGGAAGAGAAAGCACACGAGTTTGCAGCATTACTTCAGGAAGGTGCTATCAAGCCGGATGTAGATACGCTGTTCATGGGACTGAAAGAAGCAGAAGCGGTGAAGCTGTTTGCCAATACGTATCTGGCTCTGCGTGTAAGTTATTTCAATGAACTGGATACGTATGCGGAAGTAAAAGGACTGGATACACAGGCTATCATTCAGGGTATTTGCCTGGATCCACGTATCGGCACACATTATAACAATCCGTCGTTCGGCTACGGTGGCTACTGTCTGCCAAAGGATACGAAGCAGCTTCTTGCCAACTATGCGGATGTGCCGGAAAACTTGATTCACGCTATCGTGGAAAGTAACCGTACTCGCAAGGATTTCATTGCCGACAGAGTGCTGCACAAGGCAGGATATTATGATTACTTCAATCGTGGGGACTATAATCCGGCTGAGGAAAAAGAATGCATCATCGGGGTATATCGCCTCACCATGAAATCGAACAGTGATAATTTCCGCCAGAGTTCCATTCAGGGTGTGATGAAGCGCATCAAAGCGAAAGGTGCACAGATTATCATTTACGAACCTACACTGGAGAATGGAAGTACATTCTTCGGCTCAAAGGTTGTAAACAATCTGGATGAGTTCAAGGCTCAGGCACATGCCATCATTGCCAACCGCTATGATGCGTGTCTGGATGATGTGAAAGACAAAGTATATACGCGTGACATTTTCCGCAGGGACTAAAAACTTCCAAAGGCTGCTAAAACCAGCATGCAAAATCATATAGTTATCATGGCAGGCGGCATTTTTAATGAAAAAGCATCACGCATATTACTTTTTTTAAAATAATCCTTAACTTTGGTGAAGTAAATGTTATAGAAGGCAGATTCAGAAAAATGCCAAGGCATCTATTATCGAGTCGCAATCGGTAATCCGGCACAGTCTGAAGATTTCTTCTCTCAAAAGAAATTAGCTCCAGACAAAACTTTTACAGGTGAAGGAATAGATGAATGCATTGTACGAGCCGTATCTGTTTTTTCAGAACTCACGGATGCAAAGCGTCTGCTAAAACTCCCAAAGTTCCGAAAGGCTAACATTGCAGAAGTAAGTCTTTCCCCACAAGACGGAAACATAAAGAAGACATTCAGAAATTCACACTATTCATGGTGGAGAAGCCGTTTATTTGATGTTTCACAAGCTAAAATCATATCGCTATGACCAGAAATATTCCTATTCGGATAGAAAGAATTTTGGATTTTTATGATGTGCCACAGTTGTTTATCGCCCGGGATGCATTCGAAACCTTGTATCTTTGTCTGTTGTACACCGACGAGCAGGAATGCAGATATACGGCCATACGCATCTCAGGGAAAAGAATTGAAGAGTTTTTGTCCGGAAAAACAGATTTGCGGGAGTTGTTTCTCTCTCCTGAAACCGGAGCGGAATATTTTGATGTGGCATTGACCAACAACGAATATCAGATTACATCATCCGTTCCTGCTCCTCTATCAGAAGACAGACTTCCGGAAAAAGGGTATACGGCATGTACCCCTGAGGAAAATGAAAACGTAATCGTAAAGATTCCGGTATCGGACAGATACTTACTGAAAGAAATTGTCCGAAAATTCGGATGGGCCTGCATGTGACATTTTCCGCAGGACTAAACAATTCTAAATCTATTAAAACCAGCATGCAAAATCATATAGTTATTATGGCAGGCGGCATAGGAAGCCGTTTCTGGCCCATGAGTACATCCGAATATCCCAAACAGTTTATCGACGTGATGGGGGTAGGAAAATCGCTGATTCAGCTCACAATGGAGCGTTTCAAGGACATCTGCCCGAAAGAGAATTTCTGGGTGGTGACATCGGAAAAGTATGCCGATACCGTAAAGGAACAGTTGCCGCAGATTCCGGCTCAGCATATTCTAGCGGAACCGGAAGCAAGGAATACGGCGCCGTGTATCGCGTATGCGTGCTGGAAGATCCGAAAGGAGTTTCCGCAGGCGAACATCGTGGTGACGCCTTCGGATGCGCTGGTGATTGATACGGCGGAGTTTGCACGCTGCATTGCCGTGGCACTGGAGAAGACGGCGGACTCGCAGGCTATCGTGACCTTGGGGATGATGCCTACCCGACCGGAAACGGGCTACGGGTACATTGCTGCTCAGGGTGAAGCGGACGCAAAGGGTATCTGCAAGGTGGAAGCGTTTAAGGAGAAACCGGATGTGGAAACGGCAAAGGGGTATCTGGCTGCGGGGAATTATTTCTGGAATGCGGGGATATTTGTGTGGAACGCGGACACGATTACGAATGCCATACGCAGGTATGCGCCGCAGATTGCGGGAGTGATGGACGAGCTGGAGCCTGCCTTGTTTACGGACAAAGAGGCGGAGGAGCTGAAGCGCCTCTTCCCTACTTGCGAGAAGATTTCCATCGACTATGCGGTGATGGAGAAGGCGGAGGATATCTTTGTGCTGCCGGCGGAGTTCGGATGGAGCGACTTGGGTAGCTGGGGTTCGCTGCGCACCTTGTTGCCGCAGGATGAAGCGGGCAATGCCAAGGTAGGCGGCCGGGTAGATATGTACAACTGCCGGAACTGTGTGGTGCATGCGGCAGAGCACAGACAGGTGGTGCTGGAGGGTCTGGAGGGCTACATCGTAGCGGAGAAAGACGGACGTCTGCTGGTGTGCCGCCTGAGTGAGGAGCAGCGCATCAAGGACTTTGCAGCGGGGAAGTAACCGGACTGCCTTAACATAGCATTTTATACGGGAATCGCCACGGTACTCTATACAGAGGGTAGCGTGGCGATTTTTTTGTTTCTACAGTGAGCTTTGTATAAAAAATGTTATAGAGAATGAGATTTTGTTCCTAAAAAACTCTCTATTTAAAATTAATTATATAATTTAGAGGATACATAAAAATACAAGAACTATACAAGTAATATAAACTATATCAAAATACACACACAAACGGGACAGTTGACTGACTACAAGGAAATACACTAATTGACAACGAGAATATATACAATATATTTTAACCTTAAAATCGAAAATAGAGTATTAACCTTAATAGTTTAACTATGCAAAAACGATCATTTCTAGTAGTCACAATGTTCCTGGTAGGAATGTTTCTGACTGGGATTTATGCTCAGACAATTACTGTAAGCGGAAATGTTACCAGTAAAGAAATGAGCGATCCTCTAATTGGAGTAAACGTATTGGTAAAGGGAACTACCAATGGTACTGTAACCGACCTGAACGGTCATTATTCTATTACTGTGGGACCGGACGATGTGCTGGTTTTTTCGTATATCAGCATGCAAACGGTGGAAGAAGCAGTGAAGGGAAGAAAGGTTATCGATGTTTCTATGGTTTCGGATACCGAAAGCCTGGGTGAAGTCGTGGTAACGGCTATGGGTATCCAGCGCCAGTCGGAAACGTTGACGTATTCTGCACAGACTGTGGGAGGTAGTGATGTGAACGACATCAAGAGTGTGAACATGATCAACTCACTGCAGGGTAAAAGTGCCGGTCTGATGATTACACCAAACTCTACCGGAGCCGGAGGTTCTTCTAAAATCCTGTTCCGCGGTAACAAGTCTATCAGTGGTAGCAACCAGCCGCTGATCGTAGTGGACGGTGTGCCGGTAATGAACAGTGTTTCGGGTGCTCAGGTAAGCAGCAACTATGGTGGCGAACGTGACGGTGGCGACGTGATGTCGACTATCAACCCTGATGATATCGCTTCTATCACATTGCTGAAAGGTGCATCGGCTGCCGCATTGTATGGTGCCGTGGCTGCCAATGGTGCTATCATGATCACAACCAAGTCGGCTCAGTCGGGCAAAGTTTCAATCAACGTGTCCAGCAATACCACTATGGAAACTCCAATGGTCCTTCCGGAATTCCAGAATACATATGGAGTCAGCGACAACGGTACATACAGCTGGGGCGAAAAACTGGCTTCGGAAGCACCTAACTATGCGAAAGAGTTCTATCGCACCGGATTTACAACAAACAACTCTATCTCACTGGCCGGTGGTAATGAAAATATCCAGGCGTACTTCTCTTATGGTAATGTGTACTCGGAAGGTATGACTCCAAGCAATACCTACCGCAGCCATAACCTGAATTCGAAAGTGGGATTTAATGTCCTGAAGAATATTCACATTGACTTCAGCGCCAAGTATACCAACCAGTATGTGAAGAATCAGGCTGCTGCCGGATTCCTGTTCAACCCGCTGACTGGTGTATATCTGTTCCCGAGAGGTGAAGACTGGAACTACTATAAAAACAACTTCGAGGTGTATGATGAATCGAGAGGATGTAATATCCAGAACTGGACAAACACCGGACTGCAGCAGTACAGTAACCCTTACTGGACACTGAACCGACAGACTCCGATCACCGACCGTCACCGTTATGAATTTGGAGGAAGCATCAAGTGGGATATTACCCAAGACTTGAATATTCAGGGACGTATGCGTTACGAAAGAGGTGAAGAACGCTGGCAGCATAATCTGTATGCTTCAAGTATCGCCAACTTATACCCGATGGGACGTATGAAGGATAACCGTTACTTCAGCGATCAGCTGTATGGTGACGTCTTGCTGAGCTACAGCCATACATTCAATGATTTCCTTGTTTCGGCAACTGCCGGTTCAAGCTTCACTAAGAGCAAGACTGCACATGTTGACTTATGGGCTGAAGGTACTCAGTTTACTTCACCCGGAAACGGTAATATATATTACCCGAACATCTTCACTCCGAACAACTACTACGGAAACATGTCTGTTGTAGGCAAGAATGATAACTGGAATACAGAAAAACGTCTGAACGCTGTATTCGCTACAGCTCAGTTCGGCTACAAGGATGGTTTGTTCGTCGACGTATCTGTACGTAACGACTGGTCGTCTGCACTGGCTTACACAGAAAGCTGCTCGTTCTTCTATCCGTCTATCGGAGGTAGCTTCCTGCTCGACAGATTTGTTGATATGGGCAAGAACGTGAATTTGCTCAAGGTACGTGCCAGCTACTCTATCGTAGGTAATGACGTACCGGTGTTTATGAGTAACCTGCTGTACTCACTACAGTCGCAGGGTGCTATCACTCCACCGGAAAATGCTCCGTTCCGTACATTGAAACCGGAAAAGACTCATTCTATCGAAGTGGGATTCGACGGTACATTCTTCCAGAACCGACTGACTATGGGACTGACATACTATAAGACAAATACCAAGAATCAGTTCTTCTCTGTAGCTGCTCCGTATGAATCGGGATTGCGCAACCGTTATGTAAACGCCGGTAACGTACAGAACCAGGGATTCGAATTCAGCGCAGGATGGTATCAGCAGTTTAATGATGATTTCAGCTGGAGTACAGACCTGAACCTGTCGTACAACGACAACAAAATCGTAGAACTTGTAGATGACCTGCCAAACGGACTGACACTGACAGACTTCGGTGGTGCCAAGATTATCCTGAAGAAGGACGGATCGTACGGTGACTTGTATGTACGCCATATCATGCGCGACGAAAACGGCAGACCGATGAAGGATGAAACTACCGGTAACCCGATAGTAAGCGGTGACACAACCGAGGATATGATTTATGCCGGCAACATGAATGCGAAGTTCAACGCCGGATGGTCGAATACATTCCATTATAAGGACTTTACTTTATCGTTCCTGATTGACGGTAAGTTCGGAGGCAAAGTGTTGTCAATGACAGAAGCAACACTGGATGGCTGGGGCGTTTCAAAACGTACCGGAGATGCACGTAACGCAGGTAAGGTAGTGGTAGACGGCGTGGAATTTGATCCGAAAGCATGGTATACTACAACGGGAGCTAGTAACTTCAACAGTCCGTATGCCAATGAATTCTATGTTTACGATGCTACAAACGTACGTCTGCGTGAATTGAGCCTGGGATATACGTTCCGTAACCTGTTCGGCGTAGGAAAGAACCTGACAGCTGCTATCATCGGACGTAACCTGTTCTTCTTCTACAAAGATGCTCCGATGGATCCGGATGTATCTGCAGGTACTGGAAATGGTGTGCAGGGTGTAGACATGTTCGCACTGCCTACTTCTCGCAGCTTTGGTCTGAATCTGAAACTTAACTTCTAAAAAAGCCTGATTATGAAACGAAATAAATTTTATCAATATGCCATTCTGCTGGCTCTCCCGTGGTTAGGAAGCAACTTGATGACTTCTTGTACCGACAGTTTTGAAGATCTGAACACAAACAGTGTGCAGGTAGACCCGAATGATCTGCCATTCTCTGCACAGTGTACCGAACCGATGCAATATTGCTATCCGCCTCAGCAGAACATGTTCCAGTTCTGGACAAACCTGACAATCGACTTGTACAGCGGTTATTTCATGACTCCGAACGGTAACTTTACCAATGGAGATATGGGGGAAAACCGCGGACACAGTGGAGGTATGTACGAAAACTATTACCTGCATATATTCAACAATACACGACGGATCATTGCCGATTGTGACCAAAAGGGTACACTGGGACTTTCCGGCGTAATGAGAGTCGTACAGGCATATGGTACACTCATGACTACCGATGCTTACGGTCCGCTGGCTTACAGCTCGATCTTGTCGGGAGAATATGAATCGTACTATCCATTCGACAGCCAGCAACAGCTGTTCGTAGCTATGCTGAAGGATCTGGAGAAGGCTATCACCGATATCAAAGGAATGAGTGAAGGCGAAAAGGTTACTCTCGCTACTTTCGACTGCTGGTGTAATGCTGATACTGAACTGTGGGTAAAGGTGGCCAATACGTTGAGATTGCGCATGGCGCTCCGTCTGTCTAAACGTGAGGCTGAAATGAAGGAAGCCGGCATAGACCTGAAACAGGTGGCTACAGAAGCGGCTGCCAATACGCTGGCAACCGTAAATACGGATATTGTCATCGACAAGAGTCTGGAAAACGAAATGTGGCTGATGTTCAACTGGGGTGACTGCGGATTCAACGCGAATCTGGTTACGCTGATGACAGGTATGAAAGACCCGCGCCAGCCGTTGTACATGACAAAGAATATCAAGGATGTTACCAACCTGGAAGGTAAGGTGGTAGTACCGGCCAATACACAGTATCTGGGTATCCGATTTGCCAGTGGTCTGCCGGGAAAACCGAACAACTGGGCTAACTTCTCTCAGTGGATCGACCCGCAAAATACAATCGGAGTATACTCTATGCCACTGCCTATCTTCAAGGCTGCTGAATCTTATTTCTTGCTGGCTGAAGCTAAATTGCGCTGGGACATCGGTTCTGCAAGCGTACAGAGCCTGTATGAAGACGGTATCCGCGTATCTATGGCAAACGAGCTGAGCTATCGCGGAAAATATGCCGGCGTAGATGCTTATGCTTCAGGAGCTGTGGATGAATACATCAATGGTACGACAACTCAGGTTGATTTTGAAGATCCGGTAGATCCGAAACTGAACACACCGGCTGTAAACAAACTTTGTGTAAAATGGGACGAAGGAGCCAGCAACGAGGAAAAACTGGAACGTATCATTACACAGAAGTATTTCGCTCTGTTCCCGCTTTCTATCGAAGCATGGGCTGAACAAAGACGTACCGGTTATCCGCACTTATTCCCTGCTTACGTAGACGAAAGTAACGGTGGAGTAAACAAGGAAGAAGGTGTACGCCGAGTTATCTACAGCAGCAACGCATATGATACAAATGCACAGGGTGTCGCCATGGGTCTGGAACTGTTGAATAAGGAAAATTCAAGCAAAAACGGTATTTCGGGCGATAAGGGTGGTACACACCTCTGGTGGGATAATGCCAATAAAGGAAATTTCTGATACATAAGTTTTTCTAATGAAACGGGTGGGCTTTACGGCCTGCCCGTTTTTTTATATTGTCTGCCGATACAACTGGTAAGTAAGGGTACTCTATACAGAGGGTATCGTGGCGATTTTTTTGTATTGGCTTGGCACTTTAAGGTTTATTTGTTTACTTTGTAAGTATCAACTACTAAATGCACTCAGTATGGAAAGCTATATTCGTTTTGACTGGGCTATGAAGCGCCTGTTGCGCAACAAAGCTAATTATGCGGTGCTGGAGGGACTGCTTACCACGCTGCTGGAGGAAAAAGTGACCATCCAGAAGCTGCTGGAGAGTGAAAGTAACCAGGAGGATGAATTCGACAAGTATAACCGTGTGGATATGCTGGCGGAAAACTCGAAGGGAGAACTGGTGCTCATCGAGATTCAGAACAATAATGAGTATGCGTATTTCCAGCGGATGCTGTTTGGCGCTTCGAAGCTGGTAACAGAGTACATCAACCGCGGACAGGGATACGACAAGGTACGTAAGGTGTACAGCATCAACATCGTGTATTTCTCTCTGGGACACGGCAAGGATTTTGTATATCACGGAAAGACGGAGTTCGTGGGAATTCATGAAGGGGATGTGCTGGAACTGAGTCCGTTTCAGAAACAGACATTCAAAGTGGACAAAGTGAGCCAGCTTTATCCGGAATATTATATACTGAAAGTAAATGATTTTAACCGGGTGGCAAAGACGCCGCTGGAAGAATGGATTTATTACCTGAATACGGGAAATGTGCCGGAGAATGCTACGGCGCCGGGACTGGATGCGGTGAAGGAACGACTGAAGCTGGATCGCATGAGCCGGGAGGAGCTGAACGCGTATTACAAACACTTGGATAATATCGTGATTTTACGGGACAATATAGAAACGGAACGTGCAGAAGGTCGCGCAGAAGGTCGCGCAGAAGGTCGTGCAGAAGGTCGTGCAGAAGGTCGCGCAGAAGGTCGCGCAGAA
>OGZK01002843.1_pt1 | contig 14358 bp, 10 predicted proteins | sample 1576791 | NCBI WGS metagenome assembly OGZK01 (sample SAMEA3541556, study PRJEB24748) | human gut metagenome | biome: human gut; feature: human-associated habitat; material: faeces | place: China | collected 2012
GGATACGAAGGTCATTGCCAGCGTTTCCCATACGCCACGAACCAGCAGCCACATCATCGGCTCAGACATAACCCAGTACCTCTACTTTTACATGGTGTTCCTGCAGCCAGGCAATGGCGGCTTGCGTATCTTGTTGTGTGCCGTGCATTTCAGTCAGCATGATGCCGAACTTAACGCCACCGGCGTAATCTGCGATGACGAATTAAGCCCGGCCCAGCTCAACAACCTGGAGCAGGAGCTGGAATAAAATAAGAAGGATGTCCTCAGCGGGCCGCGTCAACCACTTTCTCCGTTATTCTATGAGTAAAATTACGCCAACCACTTTTCAAATCCGGCGGGATATGCTATGATACAGTTTAATAAAGAAGAATTACGAGGGCTTATGCCAGATATCGCGGCTTCTTATTTTGCTGAGGAGGACACCATTCATGGCTGAGGTTGGAAAACGGGTTCCGTCCAGGCGAACCTCTCCGGCGGTGGGCATACGGAACCCCAGCAGCATCTGCACCAGGGTGCTTTTTCCCGAGCCGGTGCCGCCGATGATCGCCGCCCGCTGTCCCTTTTTCACGGAAAGGGTGATGTCTTTCAGGGCGGCCTCCGCCGCGCCTTCGTAGCGGAAGGTCACATGGTCAAAGTCGATATCCCCGGACAGGGTGATGTCCTGCCGCTCGATGGGGTCGGCCATGCCCTTGGCATGAAGCACCTGCCCGATGCGCTTTGCCGCCACTTCGGCCTGGGGGAAGCTGATAATGGCAAACGCACCGGTGACAACGCCCGCAGAGACCAGAGACACATACTGGACGATGGCAAAAATGTCGCCGCCGGTCAGACCGGTGGATGTCTCCATCCGCCAGCCGCCCAGATACACGATCAGCACCGCCGCCATGTTCAGCAGGAAGGTCGCCAGCGGGGAAATGGCGCCCATGGCCACATTGCCCCGGATGAAGCTGCTTGCCATAATACGGGTAGCTTCGGACACCCGCTCATGCTCCCGCTTCTCGGAGTTGAACGCCCGGATGACCCGGATGCCCCGCAGACGCTCCCGCATGATCTCATTCTGGCGGTCTACAAACTTGTCGGATACTTCCCAGATGCCGTCGATCTTCTTTCCGATGAAGATGACGATTGCCAGAATCACAGGCACAAAGGCCAGCATGGTCAGCGACAGCGCCACGTCCTTCCGCAGGGACAGCACCACACCGCCAAAAAACAGCACCGGGATCATGATGACAGTGCCGGACAGCTCCGCCGCGATCCAGCTCACCGTCTCCACATCGTGGGAACAGCGGGTCACAAGCGCCGCCGTCCCCAGCTCGCCGAATTCCTCAAAGCTCATCTGGTTGACCTTGCGGAACACGGCGGCGCGGAGGTCGGCGCAGAAAGACGCCACCACGTCGTTGGAAATTTTCGATCCCAAGAGCACCGTTCCCAACCCCACCAGAGCCACCGCCGCCATGATGGCGCAGCATCTGACGATGTAGGCAAAATCCGCCCGATAAACGCCCTTGTTGAGAATTTCACTCATGATGGCGGGCAGCAGCAGGTCGCAGACCGTGGATATCGCCACGGCAATGGTCGCGGCCAGCAGCCCCCTCCAGTAGGGCTTCAGATAATGCAGCATTTCTTTCATTTTTCTACCTCAAGCAATAAAACTTCATGCATGTGCGCTGCACCGTGAAAATGCGCAAATGCTGATGCATGAAGTTTTTGTGCATCATTTCCGGTTGCCCCGTAGGGGCGAGGAAATGGCACATTTCATATTTTTCTATGCATTTGCATAGAAAAACGGCACAGGCCGAAGCCTGCGCCGCACAAACAGCCCATGCCGGTATTCCTACCGCACAGTTACCCCCGGAGCAAGTCTTCTGCCATAAACGTTCCAGCCGTTCTTCAACATATTCACTTCCTCCTTTCTCATAATTGTGAGCATATCATAACACGCCGGTTTTCCTTTGTCAACCAATATTCTCCGTTCCGGCGGTGGATAAGCCGGGTTTATTCACACCGTTATACACAGTTTCCACAATTTTATCCACAGGCGATATACATAACACCTGCCAAAATCCGTTATGATCCAAAAAATGTAATGTATTTGTAACCTTTAGTTACAACTTGGTTTGCATCCACCGTATATTCGTCGATATTCATACAAAAGGGGGGAGACTTCCCGTCTCCCCCACATTCTATAGTGCTTCCCCCAGAATGGACTTGGTGGCGTAGGCATTCAGGCTCATGTCGGCCACATGCCCTGCTTTGTACTCGTAATACGCCTGAGCGCCGATCATGGCGCCGTTGTCCCCGCACAGGTGAAGCGGCGGCAGGTAAACCTCCGCCCCCAGTTTCTCCGCCGCCGCGAGGATGTCCGCGCGGATGCGGGAATTTGCGGCAACGCCCCCGGCCACGGCAATTTTCCGATAGCCGGTCTGTTCCAGCGCCATTACCGCCCGGGGCACCAGCGTGTCGGACACCGCCGCGGAAAACGCGGCGCAAAGGCTGGGAATATCCAGCTCTTCCCCCACCTGTTCGGCATGGTGGATCAGGTTCAAAGCTGCGGTTTTCAGCCCGGAAAAGCTCATATTGTAGGGATTTTCCCCGGGCTTGCTGCGGGGAAGGACGTATTTTGTCTCGTCCCCCTGCCTCGCGGCCCTGTCCAGCGCCGCGCCGCCGGGATAGGGCATCCCCAGCACCCGGGCGACCTTGTCGAAGGATTCCCCCGCCGCATCGTCCAGCGTCGTGCCGAGAATGTTCATGTCCGTATAGTCTTTGACCTCCACGATCATCGTGTGGCCGCCGGACACCACCAGACACAGGAACGGCGGCTCCAGCTCAGGATAGGCGATGTAATTGGCGGCGATGTGTCCCCGGATGTGATGAACCGGGATCAGGGGTTTCCCCAGTGCCAGCGCCGCCGCCTTGGCGAAGTTCACCCCCACCAGCACCGCGCCGATCAGCCCGGGAGCATAGGTCACGGCCACGGCGTCGATGTCGCTTCTTAATAGACCCGTCCGCGCCAGCGCCTGATCTGCCAGACCGTAGATGGCTTCAATGTGCTTCCGGGACGCGATTTCCGGCACCACGCCGCCATAAATGCGGTGCAGATCGACCTGAGACGCGATGCAGTCCGTCAGCACCTCCCGTCCATCCCGGACAATGGCCACGGCGGTCTCGTCACAGGAGGACTCCACAGCTAAAATGTTCAAATTTCCCACTCCTTTCTCAGAATGAGAGCGTCTTCTTTGGGATTTTGGTAGTAGTTCCGGCGGGTTCCCACATGGGCAAAGCCCAGCGATTCATAGAGGGTGCGGGCAGGGTCATTGGATGCGCGAACCTCCAGGGTCAGGCAGCGGCTTCCCCGTTTCTTCAGTTCCCCGATCAGCGCCAGAATCAGCGCCCGGGCGACGCCCTGCCGCCGGAAGTCCGGGTGGACGGCGACATTCATCATGTCCGTCTCGTCCATCACCGTCTGGGAGCCGACGTAGCCTGCCACCGTCTCGCCGTCCAGCGCCACAAGCCAGCAGGAAAGAGGATTTTCCAGCTCGGAAGCGACGCTTTTTTCGCTCCACGGGTCGGAAAAGCAAACTTTTTCCAGTGCCGCGACCTGAGGGGCATGCTCCGCCGTCATGTGCGCAATTCTCATTTTGCCTCGTACCAGCTCTTTCCGAATTTTGCTTCCGCCGTCAGCGGCACACTGAGAGACGCCACGTTTTCCATCTCCCGGCTGACCAGCGCCGCGACCTCTTGGGCAATGCCCTCCGGGCATTCCACGATCAGCTCGTCGTGTACCTGCAAAAGCAGCTGTGCGTCGGGGTATTTTTCGTTCAGGGCGTTTTCTACCCGAATCATGGCCAGCTTGATCAAATCCGCCGCCGTTCCCTGAATGGGCGTGTTCAGCGCAATGCGCTCCGCCCCGCTGCGGACGTTGAAATTGCTGCTTTTCAGCTCCGGAATATACCGGCGGCGGCCGTACAGCGTCTCGGTGTAGCCGTTCTCCCGTGCATCCGCCACCACCTTGTGCATGTATTCCTTCACACCCCGGTAGTTGTTCAGATAATTGTCGATATACGCCCGGGCTTCATAGCGGGAAACCCCGATATCCTCCGCCAGAGAGAACTCGGAAATGCCGTAGACAATGCCGAAATTGACAGCCTTGGCATGGCGGCGCTGCAAGGGCGTGACCTCCTCCACCGGCACGCCGAACACCTGCGCGGCCGTAGCCGTGTGGATGTCCACGTGGTCGCAGAAAGCCTTGCGCATGGCGTCGTCACCGGCAATATGCGCCAGCACCCGCAGCTCAATTTGGCTGTAGTCCGCGTCCACCAGCACGCAGCCGGGCTTGGGAATGAACATTTTCCGTATCTCCGCGCCCAAATCCGTGCGGACTGGGATATTCTGGAGATTGGGTTCCGTAGAGGACAGCCGCCCCGTCGCCGTTACCAGATTCTGGAAGGTGGTGTGGATCCGCCCGTCCTCCCGGATTTCCTTCATCAGGCCGTCGGCGTAGGTGGATTTCAGCTTGGTCAGCATCCGGTAGTCCATGATGGCCGGGATGATGGGGTGCTTGTTTTTCAGCTTTTCCAGAACTTCCGCATTGGTGGAATAGCCGGTTTTCGTCTTTTTCACCGGGGGAAGTCCCAATTTCTCAAACAGCAGTTCTCCCAGCTGACGGGTGGAATTGATATTGAATTCCCCGCCGGAATAGGAGAAGATCAGCGTTTCGCAGTCGGAAATCCGCCGGGAAAGCATATCGCCGAACTGCCGCAGCTGCTCCCGGTCGATGCAGATGCCCCGGTTTTCCATGCGGTAAAGCACCCGGCACAGGGGAAACTCAATCTCCCGGTAAAGCCTTTCCATGCCGTTCTTTTCCAGCTCCCCGGCAAGCACCGGGCGCAGGTGCCACACGGCCTCAGCACAGGCCGCCGCGTCGGCGTCCTCCACGCTCAGCCCCAGATAGTTGGTCGCAAGCTTGGAGACGGTATAGTCGGAAGACGAGGGATTCAGATCATAGGCCGCCAGCGCCGTATCAAAGACGCATTCCCCCGCCTGTATCCCCAGCTCGTCCAGCCGGTGCATGGTGGTTTTGCTGTCGTGGAAAATCAGATTTTTCCCGGCAAGGGACAGCTGCCCCATCTGGGCTTCCATGGGGGTCAGGGCGCAGACGCCCTCCGCCCACGCAATGCCCACACTGCCATCCTCCGCAAGATACACGGCGCAGGTATCCACATCGGCGGGCATTTCCTCCCGCCGGGGGATGGGCTGCACCTTCTGCTCCGGTTTGGGGGCGTCCGCCGCCGCGCCCCGCAGGCCGTATTTGTCGATCAGCCGCACAAATTCCAGTTTCTGGAACAGCTGATACAGCTCCAGCCGGTTATAGGGCTGAACAATGGCATCCTTCGGCGCAAAATCGATGGGCGCTTCCGGGCGGATGGTGGCAAGGTCGAAGGAAAGATAGGCGTTCTCCTTCCCCGCTTCCAGCTTTTCCCGGAGCTTGGGGCGGATGGAGGGGTCGTCCAGATGGGCGTAAACCCCGTCCAGACTGCCGAATTTCGCCAGCAGCTCCTTTGCGGTCTTGGGGCCGACGCCGGCCACGCCCGGGATATTGTCGGAGGAATCCCCCATGAGGGCTTTCAGGTCGATGAGCTTTTTCGGCTCGAAACCGTATTCCTCCCGGAATTTTTCTTCGTCAAACAGCGTCGTCGTGGTCTGCCCCGGCTTGGAGATCACCAGCTTGACGTGGACACTTCCGTCGATCAGCTGCAAGGAATCCCGGTCGCCGGTGACGATGACGCACTCCCAGTCCTGCTGAGAGCAGATCTTGCCCACGGTGCCGATGACGTCATCGGCCTCCCAGCCCTGACACTCATAGATGGGAATGTTCATCGCCCGCAGAACGTCCTTCATAATGGGCATCTGCTGCACCAGCTCCTCGGGCATGGCATGACGGGTGGCCTTGTAGCCGTCGTATTTCAGGTGCCGGAAGGTGGGGCCGTGGAGATCAAAGGCAACGCACACCGCCTCGGGCTGCTCCTCCTTCTCCATCCGTTCCAGAATGTTGAGGAATCCGTAAATGGCGTGGGTGTACAGCCCGTCCCGTGTGGTCAGGGGCTTGACGCCGAAATAGGCGCGGTTAATGACACTGTTGCCGTCCAGAATCAGCAGCTTCATACTTTTCTCCACTTCGCGCCCTGAGGCGTATCGATGATCTCAATGCCCCGGGCTTTCAGCTCGTCCCGGATGCGGTCCGCCTCAGCGAAGTTCTTCGCTTTCTTCGCTTCGGTTCTGGCGGCGACCAGCGCGTCGATCTCCGGGTCGGCGGATGCCTGCTCCTCCTGCGTCTGCTTCTCCCGCAGCGTCTTGGCGGCGGACAGCAGATTCAGGGACAGCACCTGATCGAAGTCGGCAATGGCCGCCAGCTTGGTGGCGTCATTGCATTTGGCCTTCAGCACATCGTACAGGGCGGTGACAGCCACGGAGGTGTTCAGGTCGCCGTTCAGCGCGCCCACAAAGCGCTCTTTCAGCTTGTTGAACACATCGGCATCCACCTCGCCGTCATCCTTGAGGGCGGCGATCTTGGCGATCAGCTTGTCATAGGCCGCGACGGCGTTATCCAGATTTTCCCAGCTGAATACCAGATTCCGGCGGTAATGGCTTTGCAGGCAGAACAGCCGGTAGGCCATTGGGTCGTAGCCCTTCTGCTCCAGCAGGCTCACGGTGAGAAATTCCCCTTTTGATTTGCTCATTTTACCGTTGTTCGTATTCAGATGGTGGACATGGAACCAGTAATTGCACCACTTGTGACCCAGATAGCTTTCAGACTGGGCGATCTCATTGGTGTGGTGAGGGAAGGCGTTGTCGATGCCGCCGGCATGGATATCCAGATACTCCCCCAGATGCTTGATGGAGATGCAGGAGCATTCGATATGCCAGCCGGGATAGCCCACGCCCCAGGGAGAGTCCCATTTCAGCGCCTGATCCTCGAACTTGCTCTTGGTGAACCAGAGAACGAAGTCGTTCTTGTTTTTCTTATTGGTGTCCTCTTCCACGCCCTCCCGGACGCCTACCGCGAGATCTTCCTCGTCATGGTCGTTGAAGACGTAATACTGCTTCAAAGTGGAGGTGTCAAAGTACACGTTGCCCCCGGCGAGATAGGCACAGCCTTTGTCCAGCAAGGTCTGCACCATGTGGATATACTCGCTGATGCAGTTGGTCGCAGGCTCCACCACGTCGGGACGCTTGATGTTCAGCTTGTCGCAGTCGGCAAAAAAGGCGTCGGTGTAGTATTTCGCGATCTCCATGACGGTCTTGTGCTCCCGCCGGGCGCCCTTGAGCATCTTGTCCTCGCCGGTGTCGGCGTCGGAAGCCAGATGGCCCACGTCGGTGATGTTCATGACCCGCTTGACGTTATAGCCCAGATACCGCAGGGACTTTTCCAGCACATCTTCCATAATGTAGGTGCGCAGGTTGCCGATGTGGGCGTAATGGTACACCGTGGGGCCGCAGGTGTACATTTTCACCAGATCAGGGTCGTTGGGAACGAACAGCTCCTTTTTATGGGTCAGGGAATTGTACAGATACATGTTTCTTTCCTCCATTTATTATAATGTAGCGCGTACTGATTTGTTTTATACCGTTGCAAAAAGAAAACGCCCCTTGTAACTGCATACAAGAGGCGGGCAAAGCTCGCGGTTCCACTCTCATTTATCACTTTTTTGCTGACGCTTTCGCTCCCGGACGCACTTTCCCGCGCACGACACCACCCGGGCTTTCAGCCGCCGACCCGGACTCTCTTTGGGTGCGAAGCACGGTACTCTTTCCGTTCATCGCGATATTGAATTCCCGTGTATTTTACCATTGAACAGGCACGATTGTCAAGCCTTGGCAGGAAATTTGACGGGTCAGTTTTCCCGCCAAACCGCCCAAAACCGTGGAAACCACTGGAAATTACATTAAGAAATTCTTATCCTATTGACACTTCCCCCCTTTCTCGCTATAATATGTTTGAGAAATGAGACGAAAGTGAGGTTACGCCATGAATTTCTCCAACGCTTGCAGGCTTAAAAAGGGTTTGAGCCTGATTCTGATCGTACTTATGGTAGTCGGTATGTTCTCCGGCTGTAAGAAAAACAACTCCGAGACCGAGCCGAACACGACTCCCTCCCTCAATCTGAATATGTCGGACACCTCCGCTCCCACCCAGGAGACGGTTCCTCCCCCCACTACGGAGCCTATCGTGTATAACGAGAATATGGGCACCGTCACCAACCAGATCAGTGTCCGCGTCATCCCCAGCAAGGACGCCAACGTTACCGGCACACTGGACGCCGGCACCGTGGTGGAGATTCTGCGTCAGGAAACCATCGCCGATATCACATGGGGCATGATCAGCACCCCTGTCAGCGGCTGGATCTGCATGGACTATGTGAAGATGTATTCTTCTCAGAACGGCTCCGCCAGCAGCGAGACCGATCCCAATGCTTCTCAGCCCACCACCCCCGCACCATCCGACAATACGGGCAATACCACCAACAATAGCGGTACTCACAACACCAAGGGCGTCATCAGTGCCCGCAGTCTGAACGTCCGTGACGAGGCCAGCGCCTCCGGCAAGATCGTCGGCTCCTACTTCAAGGGCGACGTTGTAACTATCCTCGAGACTAAAGACGGCTGGGGCCGCACCGACAAGGGCTGGATCAAGATGGAGTACGTCAACACCACCGGCACTACCACCGGCGGCAACACTACGACGACCACCACCGGCAACAATAACAACACTGCCGGCAACGGCAGCACCACTACCGTGGCCAAGGGCATCGTCAACACGCAGGAGCTGAATATCCGCAGCTCTGCCGGTACTGACGGCGACCGGGTCGGCAGCCTGAAATACGGCGACCGGGTGGAGATTCTGGAAAAGAGCGGCGATTGGGGCCGCATCTCCAAGGGCTGGATCTCTCTGAACTACGTCTATCAGGACGGCACCACCGGCACCAAGTCCGCCAAGGGCATCGTGACCACCGACGGTCTGCGCATCCGCAGCGGCCCCGGCACCACCTATGAATCCGTCGGCTCCTACAACAGCGGCGACCGGGTCAAGGTTCTGGAGCAGTTCACCTACGGCGACACCACCTGGGGCTGCACCGACAAGGGCTGGATCTCCATGGGCTATGTCTATCAGGACGGCACCGACGTGGGCAAGACCGTGGAAGGCATCGTCACCACCGACGAGCTGAACATCCGCAGCGGCCCCGGCACGGGCTACGATTCCGTGGGCAAGCTGTATACGGACGAGGTCATCAAGATCTTCTATCAGGTCACCGTGGGCGACACCACATGGGGCTGCACCAAGGACGGCTGGGTCTCTTTGAAGTACGTCAGTCTGGAAGGCTAAAAATTGATATAATACCGGGACTTTCTGTTGAAAGTCCCGGTATTTTTTCCGCAGAATATCCCACATGACCGGTATTTGCTTGGTGCGTGCGTTCAACTTGCTCAATTTTTCCGGATTGTAACTATTTTTTTATTGCAAAATCACGGAAGCAGTGCTATAATTTGCTTCATGAGGAGGGTGTCTGCGCGAAACACGCTGACCCCGCTGAAATACATTTAACTGGAGGAAAACCAATGAAAAAGTTCTTAGCACTGCTTCTGGTCCTGAGCATGGTCTTCGCCCTGTACGCCTGCGGTAAGGACACCGCTCCTGAGACCACCGCCGCCGCTCCCAAGACCGAGACCGAAGCCGCCCCGGCAACCGAGGCCGCTCCCGCCGAGAAGGCTCCCGAGGACTACACCGGCAAGCTGGTCGTCTACTCTCCCCATGATGCCGATCCTCTGAACGCGGGCGTCGCCCAGTTCGAGGCCAAGTACCCCAACATCGATGTGGAAGTCATCGCTGCCGGTACCGGCGAGCTGTGCCAGCGTATCGTCGCTGAGGCCGCCAATCCCCAGGGCGACGTGCTGTGGGGCGGCGGAGCTGACACTCTGGCCGCTTACAACGACTACTTCCAGCCCTACGTCTGCGCCAACGACGAGTTCATCGGCGATGCCTACAAGGATGCCGACGGCTACTGGATCGGTGAGTCCCCCCTGCCCATGGTCTTTATCTACAACAAGACCATGCTGGACGAGGCCGACGTCCCCACCACCTGGGAAGGCCTGTGCAACGAGAACCTGAAGGGCAAGATCGCTTACTGCTCTCCCTCCAAGTCCGGCTCCGCCTACACCCAGCTTTGCACCATGCTGTTCAGCCAGCCCACCATCGAGGAAGGCTGGGATCTGGTTGGTAAGTTCATCGCCAACCTGGACGGCAAGCTGCAGGACTCCTCCGGCAACTGCCACAAGCTGGTTGCTTCCGGTGAGTATGCTCTGGGCGTGACCATCGAGAAGTCCGCCGTTCTGTACGCCGACAATCCCGACATCGGCTTTGTCTACCCCGAGCAGAACTCCGCCGTTCCCGACGGTGTTGCCCTCATCAAGAACTGCCCCAACGAAGAGAACGCCAAGCTGTTCATCGACTTCGTCACCAGCGCCGAGTGCCAGACCGCTCAGAACGCCGACTGGGCCCGCCGCCCCGTCCGTTCCGACATCGCCCCCAAGGGCCTGTGCTCTCTGGACGAGTGCCACGTCGGCAACTACGACTTCAGCTACGCTGCTTCCAACCGTGACACCATCAAGGAACAGTTCAACGACCTGGTCGCAGGTTAATTTCGGTTCATACTTTACTGCGGGAGGCACCCTCCAGGGTGCCTCCTTGCGGTGTATCGCCTGCGGCTGAAAACTGTGCCGGATGCTCCGGCATACTTTTGAACCGCGCGCAACATATCTACACATACGGGAGGACACCACATGAGCAATCAAGTCATTATTCAGAACGCCGTAAAGCGCTACGGCGATTTCACCGCGCTGAACGGCGTTTCGCTGGACATTCAGGAGGGCGAATTCTTTACCCTTCTTGGCCCCTCCGGCTGCGGCAAAACCACGCTTCTGCGGATGATCGCCGGCTTCAACTCCATCGAGGGCGGCGATTTTTACTTTGGCGAAAAGCGGATCAACGATGTTCCCGCCCACAAGCGCGACATTGGCATGGTCTTCCAGAACTACGCCATCTTCCCCCACCTGACCGTCCGGGAGAACGTAGCCTACGGTCTCAAGGCGCGGAAGATGCCCGCCAAGGAGATCAAGCCCAAGGTTGACGAGGCACTGGAACTGGTGCAGATCTCCCATCTGGCAGACCGGAAGCCCAACGAACTGTCCGGCGGTCAGCAGCAGCGTGTGGCTCTGGCCAGAGCTTTTGTTATCGAGCCAAGTGTTCTGCTGATGGACGAGCCTCTGAGTAATCTGGACGCCAAGCTGAGAGTGCAGATGCGCTCCGTCATCAAGAAGCTGCAGCGGCGTCTGGGCATCACCACCATCTACGTCACCCACGATCAGGAGGAAGCCCTCGCCATCTCCGACCGGATCGCCGTCATGAAGGACGGCCACATCATGCAGATCGGCACTCCCCGTGACATCTACGCCAAGCCCCAGAATCCCTTTGTCGCGGGCTTCATCGGCGTGAGCAACTTCCTTGACTGCGAGGTGAACGCCCCCGCTCCCGGAAACGCCGCCGTGAGCATCAAGGGCGAGCTGGACATCACCGTCCCCGTCTCCCGCGCCTACACAGGAAGCGGCAAAATTTCCGCCCGTCCCGAGCAGCTTTTCTTCTCCGAGAGCGGTATGCCCGGCACCATCCTGTTCTCCACCTTCCTTGGCGATTTCATCGAGTACGAGGTGCAGCTGAACGACGGCCAGAACCTGATCGTCAACGAGTACACCAAGGACACCACCGAGATCCACAGCGACGGCGAACAGGTTCACCTGAGCTTTGACCCCATGCGCATCAGTCTGTACGACAAGAGCGAGGAGGTGCTGAGCCTGTGAACAAACGGCTTAATTCCCGCTGGAAACCGGATTTCTGGTTCTTCACAAAGCTGTTCGTGATTCTGGCAATGTGCCTGTTCATTGTCTACCCCTTCTACACCATCATCACGAAGAGCGTGTTTTCCAGCAAGGTAGAGGGCGTGACGCTGTATAACTTCAAGCGTTTCTTCACCAAGCCCTACTATTATCAGACGCTGCTTCGCTCCATGGTCGTGTGCTTCTCCACGGTACTTACCACGACACTGGTGGGCGTTCCCATCGCTTATCTGATCACCCGCTACAACATTCCGGGCAAGAAGATCCTTCACATCTTCATCATCATGAGCCTGATGAGCCCTCCCTTCATCGGCGCTTATTCCTGGATCATCCTGCTGGGCCGTAACGGTCTGGTAGCACGGGCACTGGCGCAGATCGGCATGACCGCGCCCACGATCTACGGTCGCGGCGGTATCATCTTCGTGTTTACCCTGCACCTGTTCCCCTACATCTACCTGTACACCTCCGGTGCCATGAACAGCATCGACAGTTCCTTGGAGGAAGCCTCCGAGAATCTGGGCATGAACAAAATCCGGCGCATCTGGACGGTGACGCTGCCCGTTATCCTGCCCTCCATTCTGGCAGGCTGCATCATGGTGTTCATGACTTGTCTGGCTGACTTCGGCACCCCCATGCTGCTGGGCGAGGGCTATACCGTGCTGCCGGTTCTCGTGTACAACGAGTATATGTCCGAAAGCGCCACCGACCCCTATATGGCTTCGGCGCTGTCCGTCATCATCGTGTTCTGCTCGCTGGTCATGCTGAGCTTCCAGAAACTGGTGGTGGACAAGCGGAATTACACCATGAGTTCTCTCCGGCCACCACAGGAGACCAAGCTCCACGGGTTCAAGCGCTTCCTCGCTTCCCTGCCCATCTACATTGTGGTGTGTCTTGCATTCCTGCCTCAGATCGTTGTGGTGTGCCAGTCCTTCATCGAGCGGAGCTTCTCCGGCGTCATCAAGGGCGTCAACCTGAACAACTACCGCACCATCATGTCCCGCCTTGGACGAAACATCCGCAATACCTATGTGTTCTCCATCGTGGCCATCGTGTTCATCATCTTCATTGGCATTCTGGTGTCCTATGTCCTCGTCCGGAAGAAGGGCAAGATCGCCAGCCTGATCGACACGCTGATCATGTTCCCCTACGTCATCCCCGGTTCCGTTCTGGGTATCGGCCTGATCGTGGCGTTCAACCGCAAGCCTCTGATTCTGGTCGGCACTGCCGCCATCATGATTATCTCCTACGTCATCCGGAAGCTCCCCTACACCGTCCGGTCGGGCAGTGCGTTCCTGTATCAGATGGACCCGTTCGTTGAGGAAGCGTCCATCAATCTGGGCGTATCGCCTATGAAGACCTTCTTCACGGTCACGGCGCGGATGATGCTGCCCGGCATTATGTCCGGCGCGGTCCTCAGCTGGATCACCTGCATCAACGAGCTGAGCAGCTCCATCATGCTCTATTCCGGCAAGACATCCACCATCGCCGTTGCCATTTATCAGGAAGTCGTCCGCATGAGCGACGGCACCGCCGCGGCTCTGGCAACTATCCTGACCCTGACGACGATTGTTTCGCTGGTCATCGTGTTCCGGGCTACCAAGGGCAAGGTTAAGATCGTCTGATGATCAAAAACGTTATTTTCGACATGGGCAACGTTCTGCTGCGCTTTGACCGGGACTATTTTCTGGATGCCGTGGGCGTTCAGGGCGCGGACAGAAAGCTGCTGCTGAACAACGTCTACCTCTCGCTGGAATGGGCGAAGATGGATCGCGGCTCCATGACCGAGGCCGAAGCAGCCGAGAGCATGTGCCGCCGTCTTCCCCAGCGGCTCCATGAGACGGCGCACCTGCTGGTTGACCGGTGGGATCGTCCCATCCTCCCCGTCGCCGGTATGGAGCAGCTGGTAAGCGACCTGAAAAAGGCGGGATACGGCGTATATCTGCTGTCCAACGCCAGTTACCGCCAGCACGAATACTGGCCGCGGGTTCCCGGAAGTCAGTATTTTGACGGGACGCTTATTTCCGCCGACGTCAAGCTGGTCAAACCGGAAGCAGAGATTTACCGTCTGCTGTACAAAACGTTCCAGCTTGTCCCCCAGGAATGTCTGTTTATCGACGACGCCACCCAGAATATCGAAGGCGCGGAACGCACCGGTATGCCGGGCATCGTCTTCCACGGCGACGCGGACGAGCTTCGCCGGGAAATGCAGGCTTTCGGCGTTCAGATTCCGTAAATACGAAAGAACGGCTCCGGGAAAATTCCCGGAGCCGTTTCCGTTCCAAGATACTATGTAAAGGGGTTGTACCGATACGCTCCATGAGCCGTTTTTTGTACTATTTGGCATATAAAATCCGCCCGACAGCGGCTACAAAGGCCACCTCATCATGACAGACGAATGGTTCGACGAATACA
>OGZK01002857.1_pt1 | contig 14300 bp, 9 predicted proteins | sample 1576791 | NCBI WGS metagenome assembly OGZK01 (sample SAMEA3541556, study PRJEB24748) | human gut metagenome | biome: human gut; feature: human-associated habitat; material: faeces | place: China | collected 2012
ATATTAAATTTTCTTTTTGAATGTAATGAAAAGGTTCAATTTTCAAAAACATATATGTAACGACACCATCAAAAGAATTTTACTGAATTATAACACCAGTAACTACTATTTAAATTTATTAAAAAATTTCACTTTTATTACTTATTTTTACAATCATAGTTCCTATTTCCAAAATTAAAATCAAAACAAAAAGAGCCGTTCCACTCACGAAACCAGCTCTTTTCACATTATAAAATTACTATTATTTCAACTTAGGCAAACCACCAGAAGAAACATCACTAAAATCCCAAACTAAATTACTCCAACCAAGAACATCAGTATAAAAATCACTAGACTTAACCTGATCAGAAGACGCAACCAAAATCTTACCAGAAAAATCAATTCCAGATCTAGTCAAAGTAGAAACACCAGTTGCTCCCTCATACTCAAAATTATTAGAATAATTAGTTCCAAACAAATCACTTGCAGTTCTACCATCAAACTTATAAGCAGTAGTATCTCCCAAAGAAATATTATTTCTAATCACAGTACCACTTCTAACCTGACCAATAAAGCCACCAATCTGATTAGAAGACTTAGGAATAACAGTTGCCGCATTAAAGCAATTTTCAATAAGAGAATTCTCTGCCCAACCAGTAAATCCGCCAACATCAAGTCTACCACTAATACTACCAGTAGAATAACAATTAATAGCCGTAGAATTATCAATTTGTCCCATAAAAGCACCAACAGCATTTCCATCACCGCTAACAGTACCATTTGAAGAACAATTTTCAATTCGTGAACACTGATTAGCATAACCCGCAATAGCACCTGTTCTTCCGCTGCCATTAACTGTAACATCAGTCACATGAACATTTTTCAAAATAGACCTCTCTATTAAACCAAACAATCCACCATTTTCTTTATCATTTGAGGTCAACGAAATATTCTTTCCATTAACATTTTGAATATTAGCCATATCAACTGTTCTAGCAATAGCACCAGCCCTACCAGTAGTTGTAATATCAAAGTTTTCTATACTCAAATTAGAAATATAAGAAAACTTAACACTATTAAACAATGGCATTGTAGCACCTGTTATTTTATGGCCTTGTCCATCTAATTTTCCAATAAAAGTTACATCAATAAGAGCATTTGTACCAGTCAAACTTGAAACGTCAATATCATTATCTAAAACATATACGCCATTAGGTTTTGCAGTAATCTTAGTTTTAAGTTCTTGTGCTGATTTAATATGAACGATATTTTCAGTATTTCCAAATATATCTGTTTCAAAATCATTTGTTATTCTCTTCAAATAATGATAGTTCATTCTTTTTACACTTGTACTTGAAGTTACATTTCTATCTGATTTTTCAGCATCTGATTTTAATGCTTCTTTATATTGCTCTAATACATCATCTGCATCAATATATGACATTGAATTCCATTTAGATTCCATTAATTGATATCTTTCCATTTTATAACGTTTCCATGTCATAGTATCATCACCAGTAACTTTTCTAATTGCATCTAAATCAGTTTTGCTTCTTCCACTATAATAAGTAACATATCCACCTTCGTATCCACCAATTCCAAGCATTTCCCAAGCTAAATGTTTTAATGTATAAGAATCTGGTCTACCATTATCATTATGTGGTTGATACCAATATCTTGTATAAATACTTTCAGCACCATATTTACCTGTTCCAAGTGATGTTGTATCTGTTATACCTGGTTTTATAGTAATATGATTATCCCAAAGGTCTTCAATAGTTTTCAAATTCATTTTTTCAAAATCTTCTTTTGTAAGAACTCTCCAACCTGTTGTTTCATCACCAGCATCTTGTTCATCATCACCTTTATCTGGATAATAAACTTGAACTGCAACTTTTGACTGTTCCTCAGGAGTTAATGTTAAAAATGCTTTTGCTTCTATATAATCTAAGAAATCTGATGCTTCAAACATTTCTTTATAATAACTTTCTATTTTTTCAGTAGAATTAATTCTCTCTGGTGTCAAATTAGTTGTTACATTTTCATCCATTGAATATGTATATGATAAATTAAAGTTCATAGCTCCATCGCCAAAACCTTGTGATGTATTTCCATCTGCATAATCTTCTGCCCAACCTTGTGGTCTACGACCTGAATTTAACAAAAATACTCTGCTATCTTGATTGTGTCCAGATTCATGTGACCAAGCATAAAAGTCTGATAATGCTGAATATGCATTCCAAAATACATTAACACCTGTTGCATAAGCTGCTGAACCATTTGCTGCTGCCCAGAATCCAACCGCTTCATTAAAGTTTTTGTGGAATGGTTCTTCTGTTGTTCCTGCTGATTGATATTCTGATTTTCCTTCTGAATTCTTTGTAAATCTATGGTCAATTTGAATATCTGTAACAGCATTTAATCTTTCACTAGGTACAAATCCTGATGCAGTTTGATAGAAACTTCTTATTTTTGCAGCATAATCTTCAATTTTCTTCATCAATTCTGCATGTTGTGTCTCATCGTCTGGATTAGAAATATATGTTCTTTGTGCACCTACTAAAAATTGAGTAGCAGATGAAACCATATAAGCACTATTCTTTGGCAATGTTAAAAATGGTAATAAGAAATTATTTCTTACTTTTAAATTTGCCCAACCCCTATACTTAACATCAGTATGTCCTTCTACTGGAATTTCATATATAATTCCTTGGTAGTTCTCTGTTAGCCAATCATTTACATCAGTATAAGAAGTAAGAGTTAATATCATATAATCTAAGAAATCTCCAATATTTCCTTTTGATGTGTACTTTGATAAACTATTTGCATAAAATGTTTGTGTACTATTAGTATTTCTATTTCCTGTTAAAACATCATTAGAAACATTAATAATATTCATCTTCTTATCAAATAATCCATCATTAAATAAAATCATATCACTTACTTTTGTAGCACCCATATTAAAGTTGTACCAACGGTCTATGTAATTATATCCATAAAGAATATTATTTAAAATTTTTTCATCCTGTAATTTTTCTTGAACATATTTACTAAACACTTCATTGTCTTCCCAAATTGTATATTCAGGGATATTTTCTAATACTTTTAAGACAATTTGTTTAATATTATTCTTAGTAGTTTCATTATAATAATCACGATATAATCTACTATCATCCTCTTCTGTTAGTGGGTCTAAATCATTTGTATAATCAATTTTTTGTGCATAATCAACAAGATTTGAAACTAAATCCGCATCCTCTTTTATGATATATTTGTCATATTGATAACTAACATTTAAACCTGATAATTCATAATTTGCAACATTGCTTTTTACATTTTTATAATTTGCAATATATTCTGTTTTTGTATCATCTTCCCAAACTATTTTTACTTTTTTAATAATATTTTGAGTTTTATTTGTTAATACTGTAACATACTCTCCATCAGTTGTTAAAGGCAATATTGCTTTTATTCTTTTTGTATTTAAAATACTATCTTTTTTAATATCTTTACCTTCTACCAATAAATATTTTGAATCATAGAAAGGCATCAATTTATATAAGTTATTATAGGCAATTTCCTTTTGCTCATCATAATTTGATAGTTTATGCAATCTCTCATAATCTGGTATATTTACATTTGAAGTTTTAGGTTCTTCACCTTTATTTGAGTCTAAATTAGGGTCAGAATTTTTTAATGCAGGCACTTCATTTGTAATATTACTCAAATTCCAAATATTTTCATCTAATTTAAGTTTTTCTTTGTAGAATGTTTTGTTAATTTCACTTTCAGAAATAACTTTTACTCTCTCTCCACTTTCATTTGATTGTAATGTAGATTCTTTTAATTCATAATTATTTTTTGAATTTCCATTTAATCCTGTTCCGTGAACTCTATTTGCCTTTTCACCAGTACTAAAACTAATTGTATTTTCTACAACCACATTCATTGAATGACCTATAATACCACCATTATATCCAGGACCTGATGTTGTTTTAAATGTAATTTTTGATATACAGTTTTCAATTTTTGAACCATTTTCTCCTGAACCTGTTATACCTCCTACACCATCTTGTGAGCTTGTAATATCCCCTTGTGAGTAAGAATTTTTGATTGTTGAATTATTCATTGCTCCAACTAATCCACCAATTCTTTTATTTCCACCAGCGATATTAATATCACTTGCACTACATTCTTCAATTATACTATTATTTTTGATTACCCCTATCAAACTTCCTGTTTGATTAACTTTTGTTACTAAGTTTAATGTTTTAATATGAACATTTTTAATTTGTACATTTATAGCTTCATTTGCAATTGTTCCAGTCATATTTGAACCATTTAAAGCCACATTTTCTATTACTAAATTTTGAATTTTTGCATTATTTAATGTATTAAATAATGGTTTTGTTATGTTCTTGATTATATGTCCGTTTCCATTTAATGTTCCTGTAAATTCATTTGTAAATATGTAATCATCTTTTATTGTAAAACTATTTACATCAACATCAGAAGTTAATTCATAATCACCAGCTGGATTTTGCTTTATTTTATCTATTAATAAGCTAAAACTATTTGCCGATGCTACATTATTTTTTACAGTTCCAAATGGAACTATTAATTGATTTCTTTTTGTGTCTCCTTCGTATTGAACAACATTTCCATAATTAAGCACAAATTTTAAAGTATCATCTTCAACTAGATATTTACTTATTTTTGTTGTTAATGTTGGTAAGTCCTTCATATTAACTTTTACAAAATAATTGTTTAAATTTTCTAAATCACTTGTATTAATATCCACAACTTCTTCTACTTTTGAATCTTTCTGTTTATATAATTGAATAGATTGTATGTCTTTCATTTCTAGCAATGTGTCTGTAATATTTATTTCTTGTTTAAATATTTCTTGATTTTCATATATATTTTTATCAGTTTCAATTGTATGTGTATCTAGTTCATAATTTGCCATTACTTTTGCGATATATTTTGTACTTTTTGTTAAATCAAATTTAACTTCATTTGTTCCTTTTTGAATTTCTTGTCTTTTTAACTCTTTGCCTTTTTCATCTTCAATAACAATTTCTGCTGATATTAAGGCATCGTCTGCATCTATAAGTTCAAATGTTACTTTGTATTTTGTACCGTCTTCATCTTCTACTGCATTGAATGTTTCAACTGTTGGTACATCTTTTAATACATCAACTTTTGCAGTATTATTTACTTTGATTTTTTTATCATTTTGTAATATTACTGATGTAAAATTAATTTCCTTTATTCCTGCTATATCTCCACTATTAATTTTCGTTGTGTATTCTCCATCAGTTCCTTCAATATATTCTACTTCATATTCCTGTCCATTTATTGTGACATTTTTTATTTTTTCGTCATAATCTACTCTTCCAAAGAATTTTATTATTATATCTTCATTTTTCTTTGGTGTATTGTTTTCTATTTGGATATCTTTTATTTCTGCTGTATATTCTAGCGTTTTTTCAACTTTTTTTACCATTAATGCTAAATCTGTTACTGTTAGATATTTGTCTCCATTCATGTCTGCATTTGGTTGTTTATCTTTTGGTAACATTTCTAATTTTATTAAATGTCTTTCTAATAATGTAATATCATCATAGCTTACTTTTCCATCTCCGTTTAATTCTCCTTTTTCTATTAGTGTTGCATATACTTGTGTTATTGTTGATATTGATATTATTCCTATGACAAATACACTTATTTTCTTGATTTGTTTGTTTATTTCTTTTTTACTTAGTTTCTTGTTTTTGGCATAACAGTAATATGCTATTATTATTAATATTGATATTATTATGCTGAATTGTATTGGCCCTATTCCTATTCCTGTTTTTGGTAGTTTTGATGGTAATATTTCTTCTTTATTATTATTTGTTTCGTTTTTAGAATTATCATTTTTATTATCGTTTCCTGAAATATTATTATCATTTTTGCCATCATTATCATTGTTATTATTTTTATCACTATTATTGTTGTTATCATTTTCATCAGCTGGTGGTGTTGGATTATTTTTTTCTACAATATTTATTTTTGTTTCACTTTCATCTGTGTTGATATCTTCTTTTCCTTCTGATGCAACAAAGCCTTTAACTTTTATTGTTGTTTCTCCAACTTTTGCATTTTCTTTTACTTTTAATGAAATTGAAATAATTTCGTTTTCAAGACTTCCTGTTTTATGTATTGCAACAAACGCATTATTTTCTTCATTATATTGTAAGCTTGTCCATCCATTTTTCAATTCAATTTGGTCTGGTTCTATTTTTTCAAATATATTTGTGTCATATTCTATTTGTCCTTGATAGGCTTGTAACCCATTTTTTATGTCTTTATAGTCTGTTAATTCAACATTTATTGTTATTGTTTCACCTTTTTTTGTTTCTTGTGTATTGCTTTTTATTTCCATTTTATAACTTGATGCCGCTACATAGTTTGCTATTATTATTATTGCTATAAATGTAATACAACTACTAATTAATTTTTTCATATTTTCCCCTTTTTTTGTTATAATTCTACATTTATATTATAACATTAAATGTCAAAAATTACTATTAAAATATGTAATTTTATTTACATATTGTTACTGAATAGTAGTTTTGATACTTGGGCTTTTGAAATCCACTGTGCCTTTAAGGGTATATATTATTTATAAGTATGACCTGTTCATTACATTCAAAAAGAAAATCTAAAATCAAAAACTGAGCCTCTCTCACTCCGGCCAAACTGTATATATGTATATGGTTTTAGAATTTTTGAATGCGATTGGAACAATATTAGAATTTCTTAAAAAATCAATGGAAAGAGTTCACAAAGTGGAAGGGTGCCATTGATTTTTTTAGAAATTATTATGTTGTGTATTGAAGCCGAAAAAATTATCAAACAATATACATATATACAGTTTTCCGTGAGCATTCCTCAGTTTTTTATTTAAGATTTTCTATTTTTCACTCCAATCAAACGGCATACTTATAAATAATATATACCCTTAGAGGCACAGTGGATTTCAAAAGCCTAAGTATCAAAACTATTATTCAGTAACTACATATTATTTTATTTAATCTAAACACTATTAATATTATTAAAAAGGAACCTACATATTTATATTTGTACAGTTATTTAAAACTCAACAAAAATTTTACTTCCTTTATTAACATTAACCCCCTCTCTTGGAGATTGACCAGTAATAACTGTATTTTCCTTATCAAGTTCATTAGAATCATTTTGAATACTAATCTCCAAACCAGCATCTTTAACTACTTTTTCAGCCTCCTTAATACTTAATCCTTCAACATTAGGAACTTGAACTTGATCAACCTGTTCAACCTCATCTTGATTTCCCTGTGTAACCTCCAAATAAGGCAAAATCTCACTAAAAACCTGACCGCCGACAGGAGCTGCAACACCACCTCCTTGGTGTCCACCCTCACCAGTAGGATTATACAAAGTCACAAGCAAAACGACTTGCGGATTTTCAATAGGAGCAACGCCTAAAAAAGAAGTAACATATTTATTTGTATTAACTCCATCCTCAGAAGTACCTGTTTTACCCCCAATTCTATAACCAGCAACCTTAGCATTTTTTCCTGTACCTTCTGAAACAACAGACTCCATCATACTTAAAACCTTTTCTGACGTTTCCTTTGATATAGTTTGAGATTTCACTTTTGTTTCAACCTCTGTTTTTTCACCAGTTTCACTATCAATAATAGCCTTAACTACCCTTGGTTGAACTAAATTTCCACCATTAGCAATTGAAGAAACAGCAGTTACTAGCTGAATAGGAGTAATCTCAAATCTTTGACCAAAACTTATTGTTGCAAGTTCAACTGGTCCAGCCTTATTCTCTGCCAAGAATATACTTCCTGCTTCACCAGGTAAATCAATTCCTGTCTTTTCTAGTAATCCAAATTTTTTTAAATAACTATAATATGTATGAACACCCATTTTCTGTCCTAATCCAATAAAAATTGGATTACAAGAATTCATTAAAGCTTGCCTCAAACTTTCAGCCCCATGTGGCCTATAATATCTCCAACATTTTATTCTAACACCTGCAACTTCAATCCCACCTGTACAAACAAACTGTCCTTGTTTATCTATGTCTGTCACTAACCCTTCTTCAAGAGAAGCTGATGCGGTAATAGTTTTGAAAGTAGAGCCTGGTTCATAGGTATCTGTAATTGCTCTATTTCTCCAAACAGCTTGCAAGCTTTTAGTTTTTTCAGCTTGATCTGTTGTATCCCAAATCCCTTTCAATTCATCAGTATATGCAGCATATGGTTCATTTAAATTGTAATCTGGATATGTAGCCATTGCTAAAATATCACCATTTTGTGGATTCATCGCAACAATATTTCCACCATCAGTACACTTATTGTCAATACACGCTTCTTTTAGATATTTTTCTACAATTGATTGAATATTCATATCAATTGTAAGAATAACATCCTTACCATTTTTTGCTGCAATATAACTTTCACCTTCTGTTCCAATCTCTCCACCTTTTGCATCAGTATGTCTTTTAATAGACCCCTTAGTGCCGGAAAGTACTTTATCATATTTAGCTTCAATTCCATCCAATCCTTGATTGTCACTTCCACAAAATCCTATAATTTGAGATGCCAAATTGTTATTTGGATAATATCTTTTTGTATCTTCATCAATATTTATACCTGTTGAAATGTTTTCTTCTTCAATCCATTTTCTTAATTCATCAGCCTTATCTTTATTGACTTTCTTAGCAATAGTCTCAATCGAACTCCTTTTAGAAACCTTTTTAAGTGTATTTTCATAATCTAACTCAAAAATTTCAGAAAGCTTTTGTGCAACCTTTTCCTTATCTTTTTTGTCTATATTTCCTGGATTTACAGTTATAGTCTCAACTGTACTGCTTTGTGCTAGAACTTGACCAGTTACATCATAAATAGTTCCCCTTTTAGGATTTATGGCCCTATCCAAAGTTTGTTGCTCATATGCAAGCTCAGACAATTTTTTGCCATCAATTAATTGAATATACCCCAATCTTCCAATCAAAATTGCAATTACCAAAAACACTACAAACAGTGATGTTCTCATTCTTTTTTTTGTTGATATATTTATATTTATCATAAAAACACCTCTAATAATATTTATTAGAAGTGTTTCGATTTATTCATATTAAATTATTCATACTTAAAAATTAGATAAAATATTAGTTTTTACATTTAAAAATTTAAAATTTTATCAATAATCTTTTCCCACCAAGACTGGTTATCATTTATAACGACCTTTTCAGCAGCAGTTTCAACATAATCTTTTTTAGGAAGAGTAATATAAACAGTCTGTTTACTACTCAATTTTTGCATTCCTAATTCTTCTTTTGCAACTTTCTCAATATTGCTAATATTTATACTATTTTGAATACTAACATTCAACTGTTCATTTTCTTTTTGAAGTGCAGCCAATTGTTTCTTTTGATCCTGAATCTTATCAAACTGTCTATCTATTTGAGAATTTCTACAACTTATGGTTAATAACAACAAAAACAAACCGACAACAGTAACTGTCATTTTCAATTGTCTTTTACGTTGTTCACTTGAAATTTTTATTTGTTGTCTAGGTAAATCTTCAACAACTTTTAAATCTTTTCTTTTAGGTCTTTGTTTAGTTTTTCTAGTATAATCTGGCTCAATCTTTCTAGGACTAGTTCCATATTGATAATTTGCCTGTGCCATAAGTTTTTTCACCTCTCTTTCCTTCCATTCTTGTCCTATTCTTTTTCAAAAATTCTAAGTTTTGCACTTTTGCTTCTGCTATTTTCTTCCTGTTCCATCTTAGTTGCTACAATAGGTTTTCTAGTAATGACTTTTCCAAGTGATTCAGCTCCACATACACAATATGGTAAATCTGGTGGACAAGTACATTTACCTTTTGCCTCTAACATTGCATTTTTAACTGCTCTATCTTCCAAAGAATGAAATGTTATAATACATAATCTTCCTTGTGGATTTAAACAGTCAATACAATCTTTTACTGTATTATATAATGGTTTTATTTCATCATTTACTTCAATTCTAATTGCTTGGAATGTCCTTTTTGCAGGATGTCCGTCATTTTGTTTTGATTTTGGAATTGATTTTTCTATTATTTCAACTAATTGTTTAGTTGTGTGTATTTCTTTTTCTTTTCTATATTCACATATGTTTCTAGCTATTTGTCTTGAAAATCTTTCTTCTCCATATTCATATATGATGTCTGCTAATTTTTCTTCTGGATACTCATTTACAACATTTTTTGCAGATAGTTCTTGTGATTTATCCATTCTCATATCAAGTTCATTTTCTCCTAAATAGCTAAATCCTCTATTTCTTTCATCTAATTGATATGAAGAAACACCCAAGTCTAATAGGATTCCATCAACTTTTTCTATTCCAATGTCTTCTAAAATTTGTTTTATATTATCATGATTATCTTTTACAAATTTCACATTTTGGAATTCTTTTAGATTTTCTTTTGCTGCTTTTAAAGCATCTTCATCTCTGTCAATTCCTATTAATAATCCGTTTTTTGATAATCTTTTTAATATTTCTTTACTATGTCCTGCACCGCCAAGAGTTCCATCTACATATATTCCATCAGATTTTATTTTTAATCCTTCTATACATTCTTCTAACATTACAGGTTTATGCTTGAATTCCAATTTTTCACCTCATAAAAATATTTTGATATTACACTAATAGACGCAAAACAGCTGGTAAAAGTACCAGCTGTTTGCATTATATGTTTTTTCTTTTGGTATTTTTATAAAATCCTTAGTAAGCTTTTCTTTGGATTTTTGACTTATGTTTTTTGATATTCTTCTGTAATTTTTTTCTTTTGTATTAACTTTATCTTTTGTATGTATTTTAATTTGCACATTTATCATTAGTACTTTATCTTTTGTACTTTTTTCATTAGTGCTTTTTATCTTTTGTGTAGCTTTCTTTTGTATAATCTTCTTACGTGGATTAATCTTTTACAGTTTTTTTCATTAGTTTTTTGTCTTTTGTATAATTTTCATTAGTATCTTTTTCTTTTGTAAGTTTTAATTAATTTTTTCTTTTGTCTTTTTATCTTTTGTGTTTTATATAAACTTTTGCAAGTTATATACCAAGCATAGTCATATTTTCGGCAATTTCATCTACTGATATATTTTCATCACATTTTTCCCAATTTGCTTTATTCCATATTTCTAACCTAGTACCCACTCCAATTATTACTGCTTCTTTTTCTAGTTCTGCCGCTATTCTCAAATTATTTGGTATCAAAAATCTACCTTGTTTATCAATTTCACACTCTGTTGCTCCTGATAAGAAAAATCTAACAAAGTTTCTGGCATTTTTATCTGATAGTGGTAAAGATTTTAATTTTGTCTCAAAGTTCAACCATTCTTCTTGTGAAAAAGCAAATAAACATCCGTCTAATCCTTTTGTTATAACGAATTTTTCTCCAATGTCTTGTCTTAATTTTGCTGGCATTATTAATCTGCCCTTGGCATCTAGAGAATGCTCATATTCACCCATTAACAATGGTCATCACCTCTTTCCACTTTTGCACCACTTTGTACCACTTTTCTCCACTTAATGTAAATTGTAATATAACTTTTTTTATTTTGCAATAGTTTTTGCAAAATTTTTTCAATTTTTTTAGAAAAAATTTATAACAGTTTAGTAAAAATCTTTTTATAATATCATTGCATATATGTTTTTGAAACTTGAACCGTTTGATTGAACTTCAAATTAGTAAATATTATATAAAAATGTGAGGAATGTTCACGGGTAAAATGTATATATGTATATGATTTTATAATTTTTTCGGCTTCAATACGCAACATAAGAATTTCTAAAATCATATACATATATACATTTTAAGCCTGAGTGAAAGAGGCTCACATTTTTATATTAAATTTTCTTTTTGAATGTAATGAAAAGGTTCAAGTTTCAAAAACATATAGGCAATGATATTCTTTATTACTTTTTTATTAGTTTTATTAATATCAAAAACTACTATTATTAATGTTACAAAGTAATTATTTTCCTACTGATAATTCGTGTTTTTTTCTATTGTTGATTGATATACTCAAATCAAATAATTTCATATATTAGGAGGTATTTTTATGACTGAAAACGAAAAGAAATTAAGAAAAAATATTGGTAAAAAAATCAAATTAGCTAGAACTAAGACTAACTATACACAAGAAACATTAGCAGAAAAAACTTCTTTATCCCCTAGATATATTAGTCAATTAGAACGCGGGATTGCTTTTGGTAGTGCTAGTACTATTGTTAGCCTATGTAATGCTTTAAATATATCTTCTAATTTTTTATTTAGTGATGTAATTGATTCTAATTTTTCTGATTTTGATGATTTGGTTGATAATAATTTTTTACACGATTATTCACAATTAAATGATTACAATAAAAAAGTTATTAAACGTTTAACTAATGATTTAATAAAGCTTCAACTTGAAGATAGATTTAAAAAGAGCAATATCAAATAATGATACTGCTCTTTTTTATGATATCTATTTATTCATTTTTATTACATCAATCATTTACATTATTTTTGTAATTCATCTATCTTTTTTCTATCATCTTCATCTAAATTATTTAAACTAAATTCTAATAATGATATCACAATTTTGTTAAAAGATAAATTCTTTATATTTGCAAGGTTTTGTATATCGTCAACTATATTTTCTGGTAATCTCAAAGTTTTACTAACTCCACTATGATTTTCCGGTATTTTCAACTTATTCATATTATATATCCTCCTTGCAATTATTTTATGGCAAAAAAATATTAAAATATGCACCCATTTTTACTTGCATTTTATAATCAGTTATGATAACATTCTTTATATAAAAATTAGACCACAATAAATTGTCAATATTAAAATAGAAAGGAAAGAGATTTATGAAAAAACAAAACTTTAATGGAATAACACTAGTAGCACTAGTAATTACAATAATTATTTTATTGATATTAGCAGGAATATCAATATCATCATTAAAACATACAGGAATATTATCAAATGCAAAAAAGGCAACAAAAAATTACCAAGAATCACAAGAAAGAGAAATTATTCAAACAGAATTATATTCTTCATATATTTATAAAAATACAGATAATAATCCCTATCCTAATATAGGAGAAAAATTATATGATAAAAATATCGAGAACAGTTCAAAATGGCATATTATAGTTATAAATGATTCAAAACAAATTTATGGTACTGGGTGGATATATCTCCCAAAAGGAAGTAATATAAGTAATATAACTACTCAAAATTCTTGGTTAATAAATACATCTAATCAAGATTTAACCAAATTAGATGATAACTCTTTTACTGAACTTTCTTATTCAAGTACATTAGGAGTTACAAATGGTTTAATTTTTAATTTGGACCCATCTATTATTGAAAATGCAACACAAGATAATATTAATGAAAAATTAGGAAACAATGTAGAATTGGTCAATTTTGATTGGAATGAAAATAGTGGCATTTCTAAAAATTCATTTAATATGGATGGTATAAATGATTATATTAAAGTAAAATATGATAATGAAGAAGAAAAAAACACATTAGCTAAAAATGGCCTTACATTTGAGTTTTATGGAATTTATAAAGGTGGTACCTCTTATAATGAAAAAAATGAAGTTATTACACCATCACATAATTACAAAGGTCTATTTTGTTATTGGAATGGGATAGAATCTAAACAAGCAGCTGCAAGATTTGGAATAATATTCAACAATCGCATTATTTGGAATACGGGTTCAGCTGGTACACAAGCTAAATCAGATTATTCTCAGTCTGGTAGTCCATGGAATATACTTTATCCAGAAACAAAAGAAATCAAAAAAGATGAAGAAATGTATTTTACCATATCTCTTAATTGTACAGGTGAATCTTACACACATACACTATATGCTAATGGAAATAAAATATTTGAAGGAAACTATAATAAACTTTGTTGGAATAATTTTGTAAATGTTCACTTACCTTCATTAAAATATTTTTGTATTGGAAGATCTTCTGTATCACAAGAAGGCTGGTGGCATTATTCTAACTTAAATGTTTATTCTTTAAAATTATACAACCGTGCTTTAAATGAACAAGAAGTAAAAGAAAATTACAATAAAACAATAGCATATCACAATATTTTAACTACTGAATAATATTTTTAGATTTATGGTGTTGAAAGTTGCTGGGTTACTGGGGATATATATTATTTATAAGTATGTACGTTTGATTGAAGTGAAAAATAGAAAATCTTA
>OGZK01002881.1_pt1 | contig 14204 bp, 12 predicted proteins | sample 1576791 | NCBI WGS metagenome assembly OGZK01 (sample SAMEA3541556, study PRJEB24748) | human gut metagenome | biome: human gut; feature: human-associated habitat; material: faeces | place: China | collected 2012
TGAAATAGCAGGTCTTATGCTTACCGAAATGAAGGATCCACTGTCAGAAAAGGGCATTGAGCTTAAATATGACAAGCGTGTTCCGGCTGCCATTGCCGAAAAGGCATACGGCAAGAAGTTTGGTGCAAGAGATATCAGAAGCGTTATCCGCTCCGAGATCGAGGATAAGATAGCTGATATTATTGTCGAAAACGCAAGCAAGCCTGTAAAGACTATAAGGATATCCGCAAAGAAGGACGGTATCGAGGTATCGTCATCTGAATAACCAAATCAAAATTGCTTCCGTGCATATGTTCGGGAGCAATTTTTATAGCTATATCGCTATACTTTATTCACAGTATGTATTATATTACAAAAATATCTGCACATTTTCTACAAAAATGGATTTGACAAAATAGTGAAAATATGTTATGATTATCAAGTGGGATCAGGAAAATTATTGTAATTTATCCTGGTAATAAAATAAATATACAGAACGGTGGTTGTGTGCAGATGGATTTTGCAGAGTTTCAGAAAATGCTGCTGGATAGTCTCAGAGATGACAACATTAAGAGCCAATTTTTAAAGCTTTTAAGTGATGACGGTGTGGCAGCGGAAATCGAACGCTACGAAAATCTTGTAAAAGAGCTGGAGGAAAAGCTTGCAAAGTCCTCCAAGGAAGCAGAAGAAAAGTACAGCAGTCTGCTTTCTGAATTTAATGATTTGTCAGGTACATCGGCTGCCGTTAAGCTTGAATCTGAAAATAAAGATAAGCGCATCGCAGAGCTTACCGAAAATATCGCCAAGCTCACCTCTTCCGAAAGTGACAGCGCTAAAATCGCATCCGACAGGATCGCAAGACTTACCAATGAAGTTGATTCTCTCAGGAATGAAGCAGGCGAAAAAGACAAACGCATTGCAGAGCTTACCGCTTCCGAAAATTATCTCAAGGCTCAGCTTACAGCAAGCAGCTCCGCTGCCGATGATATGAGAAAACAGCTCGAATCCACAGGCTCAGAGAAGGATTCCGAGATCGGCAGACTTAATGAAAAGCTTGCTGCCGTTACATCTGAGTTTGAAACTGTCAAGGCTCAGAACGAAGCTGACAAGCAGAAGGCTCAGAATGACAGCGCAGAGATCGAGCGCCTTAAAAAGGAAAATGCAGAGGCTGCCGCACAGCTGGCTGAGGCTGAAAAGAATGCCGCATCCGCAAAGGCAGAAATTGAAAACAAAAACGCAGAGCTTGAAAAGAAGATATCCGAGCTTGAGGCCAAGATCACAGACTTTACCGCTGATATCGAAAAGGCAAAAGCAGAGATCAGCAGCAAGGATAAGACCATTGCTGAGCTTAACAGCAATGCCGATGCGAAAAATGCAGAGCTTAATGCTAAGGTAGCTGCTCTCACAGCTGATATGGCTGCCGAAAAGAGCAAGTACGAAAAGCTCAGCGGCGAAGTTGATACATACAAATCCGAGATCGAAGCAAGTGCTGCAAAGCTTAAGGATACTGAAGCCAAGCTTGCAGAAGCACATGAATCCATCACTCAGAAGGACAGCACTATCACTTCTATGAACACTCAGCTCCAGGGTATGCTCATTCTCCGCCAGAAGATAAACGAGTATGCAGAAACCGCAAACGCATATGCTGAGGAAGTGGAGAACGCAAGAAATATTCTTGCCGAGAGAGATAACACCATCAGCTCCCTCAATGAGCAGATAACAGCTCTCAGCTCCCAGAACAGCGAGCTTGCAGCTAAAACAGAGCAGTACAGCGAAGCTATCAATACCAAGAACACTCAGATCGACGAGATAGGCAAGTATGCAGAGTCCCTCAAGAATCACGCCGAGGATCTTTCCAACCGCATTCTTGAATGCAATGCAGAGATCACTCAGAAGACCAACGAAGTCAATGAGCTTAAAAAGGATATCGACGCATACAACCTCACTTTCGGTGACCTTACACAGGTATTTGAAAAGTACCAGAACCTTACTCCCGCTACCAAGGAAGGCCTCAAGGACGTATTCAATGAGGATCTTAATGTAAGAAGCTTCCTCTCCAGCGGCGCTCAGTGGGGTCATATCCAGGCTCTTTGGGAATACACTCAGCAGAAGATAAATGCAGAGGATTTCTCCGATGTAGGAACTCTCAACGAGATATTCGCTTACTTCCTGGATTTCCACAACAGCAGCTATCCTTCACCTCTGTACGCACTGCTTGACACCAAGCCCGGTGACGCATTTGATGAGGATCAGCACACCAAGATAATGACCAGAGAAGAGCGCAAGGCTGCATTCTTTGACAAGAAGAAGGCAACTGTTGAAGGTCCTATCAAGGAAGTTGTTCTTTACGGCTACAAGAACCTGAAAAACGGCAGAGTTCTCAAGCCCTCTATTGTAAGAGTATAATAATATTTGCGGCAGTCTTGAAAAGGCTGCCGCATTTTTAGAACCTGTCTTCATAAGAAATGTGTGCGGATTTTCGAGCATAATTTTGTTGCAGAGTAGGCAAAAATCCGCAGGCGGGCTTTCGCCCGGCAAGGATTTTTAACGCAGTCTGCGGCAAAATTTGCCGAAAAGACGTGCGCATATGCTTGTGAAGACGGGTTCTTATATTTTCACTGCCATATTCTGTATAGCTTTCTGCCTGCATTTACAGCTTGAATAAACTCCGTTTTCATGTTATAATTAAATCAATCCGAAAGGGTAGAGCGCTGACCCGTCGGAAATAAATGAAAGGAGATAATCAAGAATGTGCGGTTTTAACTTTGGAAACATCAACTGCTTCATGGACTTCATCAAGTCTTGCTTCGGCGGCAACTGCTGATAAGCTCTGACAAACATTAACATAAATAACTTAGAACATAGGCTCAGATATGCACCGTTTCCCTGAGGTGTATATCTGAGCGATTTTTATTTGTACGGTTGATTTTTCGGACGAATTATAGTATAATTGATACATAGCTTATAAAGGAGGGGCAGCAATGCAAAAGGAAGTCAAGATGCAGGATATAGCCGACAGGCTGGGGATAAGCGTTGTTGCGGTCTCCAAAGCGCTAAGCGGAAAAAGCGGCGTCAGCGAGGCTATGCGTGCAAAGGTCTGCCGCACAGCCGAGGAACTGAACTATGTATATAACCCACGCCGTAAATCTGTTCAGGGCGAGCTTACGGGAAATATCTGCGTGCTTGCTTCCACAAGGTTCATTGACGCTGACTCCTTTTATCTAAAATATTATAAGCACATATCATCCCTGCTCCAGAGCAGGGGACGATACGCATTTTTTCATACCATATCATCTTCCGACGAGGAAAATCTCATACATCCCGAGCTGCTGACCCCAGGCAGAACAGACGGAGCAATAATTCTGGGTCAGATGTCAAAGGCATATATCGAGCTGATAACCTCAAAGAATTTTCCTGTGGTATTTCTGGATTTCTATGACGACAGAAAGGATATCGACTGCATCATAAGCGACAGCTTTTATGCTTCTTACGATATTACCAACTATCTTATAAACATAGGCCACAGAAAGCTTGCTTTTGTTGGCTCGGTAAAAGCTACCAGCTCCATTCAGGACAGATACTTAGGTTATGTGAAGTCGCTTATGGAGCACGGGATACACGTAAGCTCAAATTACGTCCTTGATGACCGTGGTGAGGACGGACTGATGGTCCCGATCCGTCTGCCTGTGGATATGCCAACGGCGTTTGTGTGCAACTGCGACGGCACGGCATATGAGCTTATAAAGCAGCTCAACCGTGAGGGCTATCGTGTGCCGCAGGATATTTCGGTAACTGGCTTTGATAACTCAATGTATTCGGATATGTCCGAGCCTAAGATAACCACTATCGAAGTAAACACGGAGCAGATGTCCTCGCTGGCAGTAGATACTATCCTGAAAAAAATCGAAAATCCGTCCTATAATATCGGCAGAATGCCTGTGGGCGGCAGGATAATCTACAAAAACTCGGTGCGCTCCCTTATATCCGACAGCATAAGATAACCGATTTGGTAAAATTAAATAGTATTATGCGATAAAAGTTAACTTTTTTAATAAAAATGATGCTTGCAGAAAAGTTAAATATATGAGATAATTATTATAGATAACTATTTTCTATTATTTGTGAAATGAGGTATTGCCAATGTCCCATCAGATGGTAATTGTTCTCGACTTCGGCGGTCAGTACAATCAGCTTATCGCCAGACGTGTGCGTGAGTGCGGCGTGTACTGCGAAGTCAAATCCTATAAAACTCCCCTCGAACAGATCAAAGCGATGAATCCTATAGGTATCATCTTCACAGGCGGTCCCAACAGCGTTTATCTTGAAAGCTCTCCCACTATCGGAAAGGAGATCTTTGACCTTGGCATTCCCGTTCTCGGTATCTGCTACGGCTGCCAGCTCATGGCGCACGTTCTCGGCGGAAAGGTATCTACCTGCATAACCTCTGAATACGGCAAGACCGAGACTGAATATGACAAGTCCTGCGTACTTTTCGGCGGCGTTGACGGTATGCCCGAAAAGGCTGTTTCATGGATGAGCCATACCGACTATATTTCTGAGCTTCCCGCAGGCTTCAGAGCAGTTGCTCACACTGAGAACTGTCCCGTTGCCGCTATGGAAAACAAGGAAAAGAAGCTTTATGCCGTTCAGTTCCACCCCGAAGTTAACCACACTCAGTACGGTGTAAAGATGATCGACAGCTTCCTTAAAAATGTATGCGGCTGCACAGGCGACTGGACCATGGGCAACTATGCTCAGACCGCTATAAAAGATATCCGTGAAAAGGTTGGCGACGGCAAGGTGCTTCTGGCACTTTCAGGCGGCGTTGACAGCTCCGTTGCAGCAGCTCTTCTTGCAAAGGCTGTAGGGGACAAGCTCACCTGCATTTTCGTTGACCACGGCTTTATGAGAAAGAATGAGGGTGACGAGGTAGAGGCTGCTTTCGCAGGCTGGGGCATCAATTTTGTAAGAGTTAATGCCAAGGATCGCTTCATGGCAAAGCTGAACGGTGTATCAGACCCAGAGACCAAGAGAAAGCTTATTGGTGAGGAGTTTATCCGAGTATTCGAGGCTGAGGCAAAGAAGATCGGCAAGGTGGATTTCCTCGTTCAGGGCACAATATATCCTGATATCATCGAAAGCGGCGCAGGCGATGCTGCCGTTATCAAGTCTCACCACAACGTAGGCGGACTGCCTGATTATGTTGATTTCAAGGAGATCATCGAGCCTCTCAGACTTCTTTTCAAGGACGAGGTTCGTGCTCTTGGCCGTGAGCTTGGTCTTTCCGATGTTCTCGTTGACCGTCAGCCCTTCCCCGGCCCCGGTCTTGCTATCAGAATCATCGGCGAGATAACTGATGAAAAGCTTTCTATTCTCCAGGACGCTGACTTTATCTTCCGTGAGGAGATTGCCAAGGCAGGTCTTGACAAGAGCATAAATCAGTATTTTGCAGTGCTCACCAATATGCGCTCCGTAGGCGTTATGGGTGACGGTAGAACATACGACTACACTCTTGCGCTGAGAGCTGTTACCACTACCGACTTTATGACTGCTGACTTTGCTAAGATCCCTTACGAGGTTCTTGAGACTTCCGCTGCAAGGATCGTAAACGAAGTAAAGAGCATCAACAGAGTTGTGTATGATGTTACCACAAAGCCCCCCGCAACTATTGAGTGGGAGTAATTAGAGTCCGATTCTTTAACTGTGTAAATGTCGAAAGACGTCATATCCGCTCTGTCATTATACCATAAAAAATGTCGCTGTCAAGGTTAAAATGAATGTCGAAGACAACCTTGACAGCGACATTTTTTATGATTTCTGGCAATTAAGCGGTTGTGCCGTCGTATTATGTCATAACGTGAGACACATTTCAAAAATCACAACCGAAAAAAATCACAGCACCCGTTGTGAGTGCTGTGATTTTGAACTGCTCGATAAATTGGAATTTGTAAGTAGGGTAAATCAAAACTTAGTGTATTATCTTAAGGGTTTGAGCATCAGAATCAAGCTCAACTTTCATGCCAATCGGCAGAGTAAGCATTGGGACACAGTGACCACAATCAAATTCTGCAAGTATTGGGAAATTTGCTTTGTCTATAATATCCAAAAGAATTTCGTATGACTTCATTTTAGTTCCATAGTCATCGAACTGTCTGTGTTTTCCGATTATCAATCCGCCAAGACGTTCAAACACACCACATAGTTTTAACCAAGTGATATATCGTTCTGTATAGTCCGCCCCTTCTTCCGTATTCTCCAAAAAAAGAATATCGCCTTCTTGAATTTCCGGCATATAAGGGCTACCCCAAACACTTGTGAGTGTATTTAGATTTCCTCCAATAAGCCTTCCGGTTGATTTGCCACCGATTAATGTTAATAATTTATTCGGTATCTGTTTTTCTGACATAATAGGTTTATCCCAATCTATTACTTCATCTGAATAAAAATGGGGAATAGTGTAAGTATAGTTTTCAGTAGAATTTATCACATCACAGAAGCATTGAAATGCTATATCACTATAAGGGCTGAGTCTGGCATAACTCGTTGCAAAATTCGTGCCATAGTAAACTGTGATACCTGTTTTAGCGTAAAGCCCCATAAGCAGTGATGTTGTATCGGACATTCCGACTACAGGCTTAGGGTTTGCTGCAAAATAGTCATAGTCGATATATGGAAGCATTGCATTTGATACAAATCCACCAATGCTTGCCATAAGGCAATCAACTTCAGGGTTATAAAGAAGTTCATTGAACTCGGTTGCTCTGTCTTTTGCTGAACCGCTGCGATAAAAGGAGCTTTTTCCCCAAAGACTTCCTTTTTTTATCTTGTATCCTTTAGAATTGAAAAACTCCTCGGCACGGATCGCTGCACCCGGTGAATCTGCGGTGATAGGATATGATGGACTAAAAATTCCAATAGTTCCCCCTTTTTTTAGCATAGGCATAATAATTACTCCCTTCTCTACTCGCACAGCTGCGTCAAATTCCGATTTGTCGAGCAGACATATTCAATCTGCTGTTAAAAGCATTATACCATATCAAAAGATAGATTGTCAAATCAAGTGCAACAAAATCAACGAAAAAATTTATAAAGCACTTCGAGGGGAGTACGAAAACCAAGGCGTTTACGGGGACGATTATTGATGAGATCAACAATATGCTGAATAGATTCAATAATGAAATGCGACAAGACATCATTCTGCGTATATGACAGCGGATTCAGTAAAGAATGGGAATGGGCGCTTAATATCAGAAGCGTTATTGTTTTCGGCAGGATCCGTCCTGTGACCGACCCTGACCTTGCTAAGAAAATATGCAGAAACCTGTGTTATAAATTCACCGATGATGAGAGCTATATCGAGCATGAGCTGAAATTCTCAGGGCCGAATGTGCTTTGTCTGGAGCTTATTCCAGAACATATCACGGGAAAATTAGTAAACGAATCATAACAGCATAAAAAAGCAGCCCTTTCGAGCTGCTTTTTCTTATATATTAGAGTTTGTAAATATCAATTTTTCTCTGCATAGCACTTGAATGCGCTTTCACCTGCCGCAAGGTCGCTGCCGTCCTTTTTCATGGTAAATTTACTTATCAGAGGACAGATGATAAGCGATGAAAGCATTGTAAATGAACCGCAGTTAAGGGGAGACATAATGTTCAGCTTCCAGCCCATTGCCTTTACACTCTCAACAAGTCCGGGGAACCAGCCCATGCTGAACATAACTGTATGCAGCACTGTCACACCAACGCCCCATACAAAGCACACGCCAACTGCTGTGCGGGATATCTTCTTAGAGAAAAGTCCCCAGAGGAAAGGCGCAAGGAACGCACCTGCCAGCGCACCCCATGAAATTGACATCAGCGTGGAAATGTATGCGTTCTTGTTCATGGCAAGAATTACGGAAAGTGCAAGGAACAAAACGATGAATACTCTTATCACAAGTATCTGCTGCTTGTCGGTCATATCCTTTTTGTAAGGCTTTATCATATCAATGGTCATAGTGGAGCTTGATGTAAGCACCAGAGATGAAAGAGTTGACATAGATGCGGAAAGCACCAGCACGATAAGTATTCCAAACAGCAGCTCGGGAAGAGCCTCTGTCATCATTGCGGGAATAATAGTGTCATACTGGAGTTTACCTGCGGCAGAGGTGCTTACGAAATTCTTGGTGGTATCCGCAGGGTCAGTGGTGGAATAAATGCGTCCGAAGCCGCCGAGAAAATATGAGCCGCCTGCTACGACAATGGCAAAAAAGGTGGAGATAATGCTTCCACGCTTAATTGCAGCATCGTCCTTGATAGCGTAGAACTTCTGTACCATCTGAGGAAGTCCCCATGTTCCGAGAGAGGTAAGAATTACTACTCCGAAAAGGTTAATGGGGTCAGGGCCGAAAAGGGAAGTGTATGTACCTGTGTTTCCGCTGTTGTCGGGTATCTGTGAAAGGGAGCTGACAGCTTCTGTAAGTCCGCCCTTGTGAGCCAGAACGCATACGACTACAGATGCAATGCCTATGAGCATGATGATTCCCTGAACGAAATCATTAAGTGCAGTAGCATGATATCCACCGAGAATTACGTATATTGCGGTGAACAGCGCCATCGCCACGATACAGGCGGAATAGGGTATATGGAAAGCTGTTTCAAAAAGACGTGACAGACCGTTATAAACGGAAGCGGTGTAGGGGATAAGGAAAATAAAAATGATTATCGCCGAGGAAAGCTTCAGCGGCTTTGACAGATATCGCTTTTCAAAGAACTCGGGCATGGTAGATGTCTGCAAATATTTAGACATTATTCTTGTGCGCTTTCCAAGCAGGAACCACGCAAGAAGTGAGCCGATGAACGCATTTCCCAGACCTATCCATGTGGATGCCAGACCGTATTCCCAGCCGAACTGTCCCGCATAGCCAACAAAAACTACCGCCGAGAAATAAGAAGTTCCGTATGCAAATGCTGTGAACCATGGGCCGATGCTTCTTCCTCCAAGAACAAAATCATCCACGTTGGAAGTTTTTTTACGGCAGTAAATGCCTATGCCTACCATTATCACCAGGTAAGCGATCAGTGTACCCCAAAGAACCATAAAAACAATCCTTTCATTTTCCTTTTATTTTATTGCATAATAGCTTTAAATCATACACACTTTAAATTTGCTTGACTTTAAATCATTAAAGTACATATGGTATAATTTTTCGGGGATATTGTGAGGAATATCCCCGAAAAAATGATAGATCAGATCACATATTATAAACGTCAACAGCGCTTAAAAGCTCGTGCTCACCCGACAGGACAGCTTCTGCCTTGTCATTGTCAGACGTTTTGATAACTATAGCAGCATTTTCGCCTGATGTAAGCGCATACATATACTTGATATCTATGCCGTTTTCGGAAAGCTGACCGCTGAGCCCTTTCAGTGCGCCGAAATGATGGGGGAGCTTAACAGCTATAACATCACCAAGCACTGCTGAGAAGCCTGATGCTGCCAGAGCATCCACCGCTGCGGCAGGCTGTGAAACTATCATTCTGAGCATTCCGTACTCACCTGTGTCAGAAAGGCTGATACATATAATATTGATATTTGCTGCGGACAGTGTTTCGGTGACTTCCTCAAGCCTGCCCAGTCTGTTTTCAATAAAAACCGTAAGCTGTTTCATTTGCACTCAATTCCTTTCATAAGATCAGTTCTGACCTTTTCTGTTATCGGTCACACGCTTTGCCTTGCCCTCAAAGCGCTTGAGAGTGTTGGGAGATTCCAGCTGGATAACAGCGTCAAGACCAAGCATTACACGAAGAGCTGACTTGAGCTTCAGGCGTATCCTTTCAAGCTCTGCATAATCGTCGGTCATCTTATCGGGAGCAAGCTCTACTCTGATAGTAAGAATATCCGAGTGATTCTTTCTGTCAACGATTATCTCGTAATGAGGGCCTATTTCCTCAGTCTTGAGCAGAACCTCTTCGATCTGGCTGGGGAATACGTTTACGCCCCTGATCTTGAGCATATCATCTGTTCTTCCGCTGAGATTTTCCATTCTTGCAGTGGTTCTTCCGCACTTGCAAGGCTCGTACATAAGACGGGTAATATCTCTTGTGCGGTATCTGATAAGCGGCAGAGCTTCCTTGGAGAGGCAGGTAACGACCAGCTCGCCCTTTTCGCCTGCGGGGAGAACTTCGCCTGTTTCGGGGTCGATTATCTCGGCAAGAAAATGATCTTCATTGATGTGCATTCCGCAAAGCTCGGTACATTCGCCCGAAACACCTGGGCCAATAAGCTCGCTCATGCCATAGTTCTGTGTAATGGTAAGATTATCGCCGTAAAGCTTGTGCATCTCATCTCTCATAGCTTCGGTAAGCAGCTCGCTTCCAACAAGAGCTGTTTTGAGCTTCAGGTCAGTTTTGGGGTTAAGACCCATCTGAGTAGCCACCTCGCCGATACGGAGAGCATAGGAAGGTGTTGCAACCAGCAGAGTTGTACCGTAATCCTTCATGTACATTATCTGCTTTTCGGTGTTGCCTGTGGAAGAGGGGATAATGCAGGCACCTATTCTTTCAAGGCCGTTATGTAAGCCCAGCGCACCTGTGAACATACCGTATCCGAAGCATATCTGACAAACATCGCTGCTCTCCGCACCGCCTGCCACCGCAAGCCTTGCAACACATTCAGCCCACGTTTCCAGATCCTTTTTAGTATATCCTACAACAGTTGGCTTGCCTGTAGTTCCCGATGATGCGTGTATTCTTGCAAGCTGGCTCTTATCCACAGCAAAAAGGCCGAAAGGATAGTTGTCACGCATATCCTGCTTGGTTGTGAATGGGAGACGCTTCAGGTCATTAAGGCTTTTAACGTCCTCAGGCTTGATGCCTGCTTCGTCCATTTTTGCACGGTAAGGCGCAACCTTTTCATATACCGTTGAAACGACCTTTTTCAGCTTTTCAAGCTGTATAGCTTCGATCTCTTCACGAGAAAGAGTTTCTTCCTTTGCCCAGATCATTATATCAGCTCCTAAATTCAGCAAATTAAGTATTTTTTATAAAAAAACTAAAACACGTTAATTTTACCATAAAACAGAAGCAAAGTCAACCTTTTTTATAAAAAAAAACAAAAATCTTACAGTGCAGTTCCTTTAACAGGGATATACAGCGATGAGATATCTGCACCCTCCAGCTTAAGAAGCCTGAGCTTTTTATCTGTTCCGCCTGCATATCCCGTAAGATTTCCGCCTGCGCCAACTACTCTGTGGCAAGGCACGATAAGCGTAACAGGATTATGTCCCACAGCGCCTCCCACCGCCTGAGCCGACATTTTGGAAACACACTTTTGCTTTGCCATGATATCGGATATCTCACCGTATGTCATGGTATGACCGTAGGGGATAGTCAGCAGGATATCCCAGACTGCCCTGCGGAAAGGCGTTCCCGATAATTTGAGCGGCGGGGTAAAATCAGACTCTTTGCCGCCAAAATAAATATCCAGCCACCTTATCGCTTCGTCAAACACAGGGATATGCTTTTCCTCATGCTGTTTGGAAAGAGTTGCTGCAAAATATTTCTGTCCGTCAAACCAAAGCCCCGTAAGACCATCTTCACAGCCTGCCAGCGTAATGCCGCCAAGCGGGGAGTTATAATGATATGTATATTCCATGTTATTCACCGTTCCAACCGTATTTTTTCATATCCACACAGCCGTTTTCCTTAAATTCCACGCCCTCGTTTTCAAGCAATGAACACTGCTCTTCAAAACCCGGAGCAAGTCTGCCTGCGCTGTTAACGACTCTGTGGCAGGGATATTTTCCGTAATATTCCGCCATGCTCAGCACCTTGCCCACAAGACGTGAATTTTTCTCTCGACCGATAAGGCGTGCTATCTGACCGTATGAAGCGACTTTACCCTCAGGTATCTCCTCAACTGCGGACAGAATTTCATATATCAGCTCATCATTCAGTACACCTGACATAATTTTTCTCCATAAATTTTGTTATCAGCGCTTATTTTTGGGCGCATAATCCTTCATTCCCTCAACAGCGCCGCCCGATACCGCCCAGAAATACAAGCTTGCGGTGCTGCCGTAAGGGGACAGCCGCCTGCGATATTTTTCAAAAAGCTTTTTGTCTATTTTTCTGTGATGATACACCATGCGCATTCCACGCTGAATGGCAAGGTCGCCAAAGCTCAGTATGTCAGACCGCTGCATACAGAATAAAAGTATCATTTCGGCAGTCCATACACCAACGCCATTGAGGGATGACAGCGCCTCAACAGCCTCTTCATCTGACATATGCCATACTGCGTCCAAACTGAATTCACCGCTGACGACTTTATGGGAAAAATCCTTTATATATTCAGCCTTGCGAAACGTCATACCCAAAGACTGAAGCTCAGCCGCATCAGCAGAATCAATGACCTCAGGCGTGACATGACCGTATTTTTCATTCATACGCAGCCATATGGTCTGCTGAGCCTTGGTGGATATCTGCTGACCTATGATGTGATGCACCACAGACGAAAACAAGTCCGTATCAACGGTTCGGTCAATGTGACCTACTTTGTCAATGACCTCGGCAAGCTTTTTATCCTTTGATCTTAAATATTCGATCTCTTTATCGCCGTATTGGAAATACATTTTTTCACCTGATTTATACTATTTTACTTTTATTATAACAGCCAGGCTGATAATCTGTCAATGTTTTTTAAGGCTGAAAGAAAGCAAATAAAAAAATCAGTCGGTTGACCGTCTAAAATCCACCGACTGATAACACTCAAAGATGATGTGGGTGACTTCCACCGCCCACACATCACAATTATTATAATCCATAAACCCGATTTTGTCAAGTATGAAAGGATAATAGATATGAAAAAATTTGATACACTTACTGATTTGGAAGTTCTTAATTTGGCTTATGATTCGATTTTAAGAATGTGGAATGAAGCCAACGAATCAAATGAAGATTGCAAAAAGGATTTGGGCTATAGTAATCCTATCTTTGAATATCGTATTGTTCGCTATAGAATAAAGATGGAGGAACTCCGTTCTGAAATTCTTAGTCTTGAAAAAAAAGAAAACAAGTAATTTTTAATGCCTGTGCAGAAATGTGCAGGCAAATTTCTTGACACTGCGCCATAAATGCGGTATAATGAATGTTATGAATAAAAATAGAAAGGACGGAATTAAAACTGCTGGCATGGATAAAAAAACATCTAATTGCGCATAATCAAAGTTATGCGAAATTAGATAAGTAAAAATTATATTTAAACTCCATATTGCACAGTTTTATACCATATAAATGCTCTCAACAATACTTGATATAATATTAGACGCTCTTTTAGATTCGGCAAAAATGCTGCCATTTTTATACCTCACATTTTTGCTGATGGAATTTATCGAACATCACGCTGCCGATAAGCTTGCGCTCGCACTTGAAAAAGCAGGTCATTCAAACATCGGCGGAGCTGCTGTCGGTGCAGCTCTGGGCTGCGTTCCGCAATGTGGATTTTCCATTGCTGCATCAAATCTGTTTTCCAGCAGAATAATCGGCGCAGGCACACTTATGGCTGTCTTTATTTCCACCTCAGATGAAGCAATCCCCATCTTGCTTGCTCACCCTGACCAGATAAGTTCTCTCTGGAAGCTTATTGCTGCAAAGTTTATCATTGCCATAATCGCAGGCGCACTTTTCGGCATTCTCATAAAGTTTTTTGTAAAAGAACCCGATGATGCGGAATTCGACCAGATATGCACCACCTGCGGCTGTGGCAATCACAGCATATGGCTCTCGGCATTCCATCACACACTTGAGATTTTTGTGTTCATCTTAATTGTCAACCTCATAATGAACTCTATCATGGAATTTGCCGGTCAGGACAATGTATCCGCATTTTTGAACGGCATCGGATTTCTCCAACCGTTTGCATCAGCTCTTGTTGGTCTTATCCCCAACTGTGCAGCATCTGTAATTATAACAGAGCTGTATGCCAGCGGAAGCATCTCCTTCGGAACTGCCGTAGGCGGACTTTGCACTGGTGCAGGCGTGGGACTTGCGGTGCTTTTTAAGACAAACAAGAACCTGAAAGAAAATATCATTTTCCTTGTATATCTGTATTTTATAGGCGTTCTCAGCGGCTCTGTACTTAATCTTTTCTGCTGAGTTTTAAATTGATCTGAGAGGACGGTTTTCAGCGTGACTGATCTGAAACAGTTTATAAAGCAAGAGGCTGTTGCAATAATCGCATTC
>OGZK01002889.1_pt1 | contig 14186 bp, 10 predicted proteins | sample 1576791 | NCBI WGS metagenome assembly OGZK01 (sample SAMEA3541556, study PRJEB24748) | human gut metagenome | biome: human gut; feature: human-associated habitat; material: faeces | place: China | collected 2012
AAAAAGCCTCAAGATATGTGAATACCGTATTGCCCTCGACATGTCCCGGATCTGAAATCTGGATATGTGTCGGATCTGTATACATGCTCATGATTTTCTTCTTAACATCTGCCTCTGTATCGGCCAGATAGATACAATTGCCCAATGATTTGCTCATCTTCTGTCCACCATCTGTACCCGGAAGTCTGCAGCATGCCTCATTCTCAGGTAAAAGCACATCCGGCTCAACAAGCACCTCATCATAGATAGAATTAAACTTTCTGACAATCTCCCTGGTCTGCTCTATCATTGGGAGCTGGTCCTCTCCAACCGGAACAGTTGTAGCCTTGAAGGCAGTGATATCTGCTGCCTGGCTGATTGGATAATTGAAAAAGCCAACCGGTATACTTGCCTCGAAATTTCTAAGCTTAATCTCATTCTTTACTGTAGGGTTTCTCTGAAGTCTCGATACTGTAACGAGATTTGAGTAGAAAAATGTAAGCTCTGTAAGCTCCGGTATCTGTGACTGCACAAACAGTGTAGACTTGGCCGGGTCGAGTCCTGCTGAGAGGTAATCAAGTGCTACCTCTATGATATTCTGTCTGATTTTCTCAGGGTTGTCAAAATTGTCTGTGAGTGCCTGTGCATCGGCAATCATGATAAATATTTTGTCATACTCTCCTGAATTCTGAAGCTCAACTCTTCTGCGAAGTGAGCCCACGTAATGGCCTATATGGAGCCTTCCTGTTGGTCTGTCTCCTGTTAAAATAATTTTTTCCATCTCTATTATTCCTCTGCTTTAGTTCTATTATTACGATTGCAATGTAGGTTTATTCGCCAAACCGTCTGTCTTAGCAATCGCCAGCTTTCTTTATTATAACACACTGACGTGTAAAAGCCTAGGAAAAAGAACTCTCATTTTAATTATTTTATGATATCTGCATACTCTGCCTTTGCCGCCCTGCACAAATCATCCGGTGACAGCGTAATCTGAAGCCCAAGCCTGCCTCCGCTGACCGTGATTTTGTCCTGCTCCTTAGCTGCCTCATGGATAAATGTAGGATACTGCTTTTTCATGCCGATTGACGTACAGCCACCTCTTATATAGCCAGTAACCTTTGTCAGATCCTTTAGATGCAGCATCTCTATTGACTTCTCGCCTGCTGCCTTTGCGGCTTTTTTGAAATCAATTTCGTCATCTATCGGTACTACAAACACATAGTATCCACCGCTTTTGCCGACTGTCGTGATAGTCTTGTACATGCCGGCATGGTCGAGGCCGAGCTTGTCCGCTATCTGAGCTGCATCCACAAAGTCATCACACTCGTATGTGCGTGCCTCATATGGAATCTTCATTGTTTCCAGTATTCTTATTGCGTTTGTCTTTGCTTCTTTTTTACCCATTATTATCAGTCCTTAATCATTATTGTTATTGATTGTCCGCACTCTTATCAGCATTTTTGTATGCTTCCTCAAAGAACTGCTCCTGCGAATCTATCGGTGTAGTGTTTATCTTTCTGTCCACATACTCACCATCAGCACAAAGCTCCTTGCCCTTCTCGTCATCTGTCATGATTGTGTCGAAGATATGGCGGATTTTGTCCTTCGCATGTGCATCATATACAGGTGTCGCAACCTCCACACGTTTTACTGTATTTCTGGTCATAAAATCTGCTGATGCAATGTAAATCTTCTCATCATCGCCCACACCAAATCTGTATATTCGTGAGTGCTCAAGATATCTTCCTACAACACTTATTACAGTAATGTTTTCTGTGATGCCCTCAACCTGTGGCTTCACGCAGCAGATTCCTCTGACAATAAGCTCCACCTTCACACCTGCCTTTGATGCATCGATAAGCTTGTCTATAAGCACCTTGTCAGTGAGAGAATTAATCTTTACTCCGATATATGCCGGTTTTCCTGCATTCTTGTTGGCAATCTGCTCATCAATCATGTCAACAATCCTGTTCTGTAAGCATTTTGGTGCAACAAGCAGATGCTTTACATCGCCGTCTGAAACAGTCTCGCCTCTCTGAAGTGCCATAAATACCCTTGATGCATCTGCTCCAATCTCCTGATTTGCAGTGATTAGGGACAAGTCCGTGTAAAGACGCGAGGTCTTCTCATTGTAGTTTCCTGTACCAATCTGAGTGATATACTCAAAGCCATCGCCCTTTTTCTTTGTGATGAGACAGAGCTTTGAGTGAACCTTGTAATCACCGAGTCCGTAAAGTATCTGACAGCCTGCGTCCTCAAGGCGATGTGACATCTCTATGTTGTTAGCCTCATCAAACCTCGCACGCAGCTCGACAAGCACTATAACCTCCTTACCGTTTTCTGCAGCCTCTATAAGCGCATCGATAATCTGGCTCTTGTCTGCCACTCTGTAAAGTGTCATCTTGATGGAAACCACATCTGGGTCCTCTGCTGCATCGTTAAGCATCTTGATAAACGGCTTCATGCTCTCAAACGGATATGAAAGAAGCACATCCTTTTTCTCAACCTGACCGAGTATACTCTCCTTAAGCGAAAGCTCAGGTGTGTCACGCGGTGTACGCTTCTCAAAGAAAAGCTCCTGCTTGTCTCGCAGATAGTGCTGAAGCTGGAATACAAATGACATATCAAGCGGTGTTTTTACACTGATAAAATGCTTCTTGCCAATCTCAAGGAAGCTCGAGAGTTCGTCAATCGCCTTGCGGTTGATTTTTCTTGAAAGCTCGACCCTTACAGGATCAAGACGCACTCTCTTCTTGATGAGCTCCTCCATCATATTACGGTAATCCATATCCTCATCATACATGCTCTGCGCATCGATATCCGCATTACGTGTCACTCGCATGATTGATTTCTCACGGATTACATACTTTGGATAGAGCTTTGATACAAAATGTAAAATAAGCTCCTCTGAGAGCATAAATGTGCCCGGTCTTGTAGGTATCTCAATCAGACGCTTGAATACGCTGTTTGAGCATGGCACGATGCCTGTCTTTTTCTTTCCCTTCTGCGTGGTTAAAAGCACTACCGCATAAAGCTGTTTATTGGCAAGGAATGGGAACGGCTGCTGCTTTCCTATAATCATTGGTGAGAGGAAAGGTGCAATGTGTGCATCAAAATATGCCTCCAGTAAATCACCCTCATCCTTTGACAGCTTGTTGAAATTGATTATGCGCACGCCCTTTGGCTCAAGCTCACCCATGAGCTGCTCGTAAATCCTTGCTTTTTTCTTCTCAAGCTCGCATACTCTGTCAAGGATTGCCGATACCTGTTCCTCACTCGACATCTTTGTCTTGTTCTCGAAAATCTTTTCCTTTGAATTCATCTGCATCATGAGTGATCCTACTCTTACCATGAAAAACTCATCCAGATTTGTCTGGTAGATTGATGCAAAGGTCAGTCTCTCTGCAAGCGGTACTCTTGGATTGCCCGCCTCATTTAATACCCGCTCATTGAACTGTAACCATGACAGCTCCCTGTTTGTGTAAACTTCTTCCAGTTTTTTCATCTGCATATATGCTCCTATTCTATATGATATTTTTCCATTCGCGTATGCGTCTTTTAAGTTCGTTTTATTTTGTGCCCGCTGCATTTCAAGCAGCCTTGCCCGCTCTATCAGTTTATCCTCACGGCGTCTCCTTCTGTCTGCCAGATGAAGCTTATTTTCCACCCCGACAAGCAGCTGTGCAAGTGCCTTCAAAACTCTTTCCCTATGCAATATTTACCTCTCCGTTGATACCATCTGATAATATTCCAATTCTCGCTATACCGCACAGCACATAATGCTTCTGCAATGTCCGTGCACTCTTAAGTTCATTTTCGATATTTTTGCCTTTTTTGTCAATACATTCATGCAAATTTACAAACATTTCTTCAACGATATCAGCACATCTGAGTGTTTCCTTTGCAGCAAGCTGCATTACCACCTCTTTGACGCATTTTTATATGAATTAAGGCCGTCCACATTGGTAGTTTGTACCTCTTGTGAACAGCCTGTTATCATCGTTGCCATCATACCTATGACAACCGTTTTCTTTAGTAATTCCAAAACACAGTTATGTAAAATCATGGTAAAAACTTTACATAAATTAATTTTGTGTGCATTTTATATATCTTTTAGGCATTTTTAACTATTTCAACAGCAATATCCGGATAATTTGTGATAATTGCATCTGCTTCTGCCTTGACAAGTGCTTTCATCTCATGCTTTTCGTTTACAGTCCATACATGAGCTCTAAGTCCTCTTCCGTGCGCCTTGTCAATGTAGTTTTCATCCTGCATATGGTAGGTTGCCGGATGAAGCGCATCCACATGAAGCTCACTTGCATACTCTGCCGGATTTACTATAATGTCAGAAAAAAGCAGACCGCATCTCATATCAGGGCAAAGCTTTTTCATGCGCACAATCGACTCATGATTAAATGATGAGCACCAGATTCTGTCAAGCATATCATACTCTTCCACGAGCGCCAGTACCTTTTTCTCCAGATTTTTGTACTGTACGATACCGTTTTTGAGCTCGATATTTATGGTCATCTCTGTGTTTTTGAGCAGATCAAACACCTCATCGAGTGTTGGGATGCGTGTCTTCTTGTCATATGACGGCATGTGCTTTGACACATTAAGCCGCTTCAGCTCCTTAAGTGTATAGTCCTTTACAAAGCCCTTCTCTCCACTCACTCTGTCCACAGTCTCATCGTGTATGACCACGAGCTCTCCATCCTTTGTGAGCTGCACATCAAGCTCCACGCCGTCAGCCTTCATCTTTTCTGCCTTCTTGAATGCCTCAAGTGTGTTCTCCGGTGCATATCCGGATGCTCCTCTGTGTGCCCAGACCTTTGTTCCCTCTGTGTTTATCATGCTTTAAGCCTTCTTTCGTTACTTTTTATTTTAGTTATTTTCATGCCTCGGTGCATCATATCTGTCTGCAAGCCTTAAAAATACAAATCCCACTGCAAAGAATATTGCCATAGTTGCAACCGCCACATTTATCGTGCCGCCTGCAAGCTTTACTGCCGCTATGACAAGCGAGCCTAAAAATGAAGCTCCCTTTGCAAAAATATCATAGATTCCGAAGTACTCTCCCGAGTTCTCAGGAGGAATAATCTTTGAAAAATATGAGCGTGACAGCGCCTGCAATGAGCCCTGGAAGCATCCCACACCAAATGCCATGATTCCAAAGCCAATCAGATCATGCAGTGTAAGTGCATATAGACAAACTGCAAAATATCCCGCAATGCAGACATACAAAAGCGTTGTAGTTTTGTATGTCTGTGACAGTCTTCCAAAAACAAGTGAACCGATGCATGCCACTATCTGTGTAAAAAGTAAAAACACTACCTGTCCCACTGAATCGAGCTTTAAATCAGTTCCTATGTTTATACAATTATCTATTATAGTACCTACACCATCTATGTAAAGGAAAAAAGCAACCAAAAACAGGCCTACTTTTTTATCTTTTGTAGCTATTTTTTTGATTGTTCCAAAAATCTGTGCAAATGCGTCAGCTATAAGTCTTAGGACTCCCGGATTTTTGTTTGTTTTGCTTTTCTCTTTGATATTGTCTCTTATAAATACATCATTTTCAAAATTCTTATGAATATCTTTGTCTGCTGCATCAGATACATAATTCACCTGTTTATAGCTCTTAAACAATGGAATTGTAACAACAAACCACCAGATTCCTGTAACCGCAAAGCCTATTATCATCGACATGCGGTTTGATATGTATCCAAGCATATCCGGTCCACAGATGTACGCTGCAAGTGAAACAAGAAACGGCACACACGAGCCCAGATATCCCCAGGCATAGCCGTAGGAAGACACCTCGTCCATTCTATCCTTTGTCGTCACATCGACAAGCATCGAGTCATAAAACACCAGCGATGCATTGTAAAATATCTTTGTAAGCACATAGATAACAAGAAACAGCACCCATGTAGGTGTAAAACCGTTAAGTATGCATGCCGACACTCCTACAACTACGGTCGTTGAAAAAATAGCCTTTTTGATGCGCATATGGTCTGCTATCGCACCACAGACAGGCCCGATAAGTGCTGATACAACTGTCATCACAGCTATTGCCACCGCATAATACGCGGTTGCCCTGTCAGATGAAATCTGCCCTGCACCATCTCCAACAGCAAGGCTTTTGTACCATATCGGTATAAGCGCACACGCAAGCAGTGTGTATGCGGAATTTCCCACATCATATAATACCCATGAGAGCTCCTTTGATGAGAGTTTTTTGGTTTTCTTTTGTGTATTGTCTTCTTTTGATTTCATAAATTATACCTTCCCTGTTTTGTATGTCCCAGATTACGATTTTATTTTTTTTATGTAAAATCCGCTACCACCCATTTGCAAAGTTTATGTAAATAATCCATCCAATATTAAATCAGCGACTCCCTCGCAATCTCCACATAATGCATGGCATTGCGATGATTCTCCTCTATCTCATCAGCGGTCAGTGCCCTGACCACCTTTGCCGGAGAACCAAATGCGAGGCTTCCGTCAGGAATATCTGTGCCCTGGGTGACAAGGGCGCCCGCACCTATTATGCAGTTTTTACCAATCCTTGCTCCATTTAACACGATGGCGCCCATGCCGATGAGTGTATTATCACCTATAGTACACCCATGAACAATTGCGCTGTGCCCTATTGTCACATTGTCACCTATTCTGACACTGTGGCTTAAGTCCACATGTACCACCGCATTGTCCTGTATATTCGAATTTCTGCCTATTTCTATCGGTTCTGAATCACCTCTTACAGTTGCATTATACCATACGCTTGCTCCGTCAGCCATTGTCACCTGCCCCTTAACAACGGCACCTTCCGCTATATAATATGCCATATCTATCCCTCCATCAATTTCAGATAATCGCCCTTGTCTATATGCATCATAGAAATCTGATTATTATGTCGCCTAAAGCCATAGACACAGTCCACATTTCGAATAAGCGACTGCAGACGTTCATCCGGTACACAGACAATCAGCTGCAAGTCCATCTTCCTTGCATACTTGAGACACACCGCACTTCGCTCCTGATCCATCTTGGAAAATGCCTCATCCAAAAGCACCAGCTTAATCTTTGAATCACGATTGCTCTGCTGCATATAAAGCATCGCAAAGCCCGCAAGAAGCGCAACATACTTAGGGTTCTGTCCCTCGCCGCCCGAATCACGTCCTGCCATGTCATCTACAAAGTTTTCCCTGATGACACGGCCGTTTTCGTCCGTTACCTGCTCATACATGCTGAATGACAGATAATTGCGGTAATCCGCATACTGCTCCATTTCCTTGCGCTTCTGCATTCGCAGATGCTCATCCTCATCCCTTGGCGGCATGAACTTGTCTGTCAAAAGTTTAATTTTCTGCTCATACTTCTTATAAAAATCATCCTCACCAAAGCTTATCTGTCCAGCTATTCCGCCATTATCCGGATTTTTACTGTCCAGTTCTTCCGCCATAAGCATATCATAGAACTGACCGTTTTCGTTCTTTGCCGGCTCTATCTTAATCTGATAGGTACTGTCTGAGAAATTAGTCTCCCTAAGAAGCCTGTTTATCTCGTAGGCATGGCGCTTTGCAGCCTTGATATCACCGTGGATTGTACCGATGACATTCTCTCTGAGACTTTTGTAAATCACCTTGCACTGTTCCTCAAACTCACTCTCATATTCCGGCTCATAATCCTTCTCGTACTTCTCCAGCAGCTCCTCATATGCCTTATTTGACTTCTCGGCTCCGCTGAACTGACCTGACGGAAACTCCTTTATATACCTGTAGCGGGCAGTCTGCAACGTCTCCACACACGACTGCTGCCTGCCACCATTTCCGTCTGCGCCTTGCAGCTCAATAAGCTTCTCACGCTGTTTGCTCTTGACCGATGCTCCCGAGCTATGCTGCAGCATATCCTGCACCTGCTTCTCAAGCTCCTCTCTGGCAACATAGCCCTGTAACATATCATTCAGCTGTGCTCTTCGCTGTTCGTTTGCACCTATGATTTTCTCATGCTGGCTTATCTTTTCATTTATCTGCTGCTGATTCAGTGAAAAAGCTCTCTTAAGTGCATCGATGTTTTTCTCAAGAAGCCTCTTTTTCTCCTTTAGCTCCTTGTACTGCCCATTCTCCATTGTCCTGATAATCTCTTCGAGCTCATTTTTCTGCGAATTAACTGCTTTAAGCTCATCTGACGCCTCAGAAATGCCCACAAAATACTCCGGCTCCCCCTTTAAGCACTCAAAATCTCTCTGTGCCTTGAGACTTGAAATAATACCCATAAGCTGTATCTGGTCCTTCTCAAGCCTCTCCACATCTGCCTCATACTCGGCAAGTCTTGCCTTGGATACCCTGCCTCCGATGCAGGCATTTGTAGTATAATCGCGCTTCTTCAGATGTCTGAAAATAAAGTTGCTGTATGAGTAGCAGTCAGGTGTAACTCCATCTCGTACCTGCTCAAGCTCGTCAACACTCCGGCACTTTATAATATGTCCCAGATATCTTTTCAGGCAGACATCTACATACTTTTCCTTTGTATCCACCGCCTCATAAAGAGAACCATCCATGGCCTTTGGTTCACTGTCCATGATAGCCTTGGAATTGATGAGGTCGACATCCTCAAACTGCTTCATGTCTCTGAAAATAACAGCAGCAGTATGCGCATAACGCGGCTCTGTGATAAGTGAGAACTTGAGCCTGCCCATACGTCCTTCTATGGCATTCTTCCATTCCTCGTCCTGTACGTCAAACATATCCGCAAATACCTGGACCTTCACAGGCTCGCCAAATCTATCACTTAAGTCTCTCTGCAGCGCAGCTCTTGCCGAACGCAGGCTCTCACTGTACGACTTGCGGTTGTTCTTCATATCATCGACCAGACGTTTTTTCTCTTTAAGCTCTTTTGTTATCTCATTTTTCTGCGAAGTATTGTCCTCGAGCTCATCCTCGATATCCTTCTTTATAGACTCAAGCTTTAGATGAAGCTCCTGACATTTTGCCTCTGTGACATCGCCATCCACAATCTCTTCAATGAGGTTTAAAACTGCATTGCTCACATAATCTGTGATGACCTCATCCTCATCCCAGGCCTTTAGTCCGTTTGTGATTTTAATCCACTGACGGCTGTTGTCGGTAAGCATGAGACTTCTCTTCTCAAGCTCCCTAAGCTGATCCTTTTTGCTTCCTAAGTCGCTCGATTTCAAATCTGCACATACCTGGATATACTCTTGCTGCAGATCTGCCTGCTGCCCGGCTATATCATCTGCCTTTTCTGAAAGTCTGTCCTGTTCTTCTTCGATACGCTTTTTATCATCCTCAGCTGCCTGAATCCTTGCACGCATATCCTCGATATCTATGCACCTGATCATTGTCTCTGCCATGACAATATCGCTTTGGATATTCACCAGTTCCTGCCCCGACTCCTTTATTTCCTTAAGAAGCTCAATACGCTTGCGCATATCCTCTATTTTTTCCCTGATTTGTCTGTATGCATCAAGCTGCTCACTGATAGTCTCTATCGTGCCCGAGTCACTCTTTGGAAACATATAATCACGTATAAACTGACCTGTTCCATTTGTCATTCTGAGTGCAATAGCACTTTTTTCCATGGTGATAAAACGATTCGGGTCAATATATCCTAAAATCACATCATATAATGTGCCAAGGTATGCCTCCTTCGATGCGTAAATACGGTTTACATCCCCTCTGGCGCGTCTGTCAGCTGACTGTGAACGAGTATTTACAAGCTTTTTAATATCATTATTTGAATAGCAAAAGCCGTCCGATGTCACATATGAAGTCTCCGGCATCCTGCCCGAATGACTGAAGTACACAAATCTCTTAATCTCAGAATCGTTTTTTCGTACCTCAAATGCTATTCCTATACATGTAAACGTATGACTGCCTGTATCCTCTATCTCAAGCGCTATGACCGAACAAAAATCACAGTCGCCACGATTTGCGGAGCCATCCTTCTGCTCACCCCTCAAATAGCTCAGAACACTTCTCCTGTTTTTTGCATCATCTGCAGCCTTGTTCAAGAATGTGGGGCTGAAGCTGCCGTAGAGGATTACCTGAATCGCATCCATGACGGTTGATTTTCCCGAGCCACTCTTACCACTGAACAAATTGACATACTCATTAAATTGCAAAACCTTGTGATTTATTCCGCCCCAGTTGTTTAGACACATTCTGGTAAATATCTTCTTAGACTGACTCAATTGGTAACTCCTCCATTTCACTGTTCTTGGCAAATCCATGGGTATGGTTTACAGAACTGCCTTCTGTATTCAATCCGGCAGCTTCAAGTGTTGCAGCCGACTCGTTATCATACTTAATCAGCTCCACCTCATCACTGTACATGCGCACAAGCTCATTTATATCCATGGCTGAGCAGAATATATTTACTGTGCCATAAATATAGATTGGTGTGTTGTCCTCCAGGTTTGCAATAGCCCCCGGCAGTTCAATCATCTGATGTGTTTTCATAAGCAAAAGAGCGTCTGACCATTCCTGATTAGTGAGCTTTCTGGTAATCAGATTGGTATTTCTGCCATACTCACGAATCTCCGCCAGATTCGTTGTTGTCGCATTAAGCCCCTCGCCCATGATTTTATCCCTGTATATCATCTTCATTATAATGACAATCCTTGCAGTCAGAAGAGTCATCTTCTCGAGCATGACACCATCACCCGTTATCCTGAAAAGATGCTCCTGCTGGTCATGAACCAGCTCACAGTCAAGCACAGCCAGATAATCAGAGATAAACTCTCTGTTTCTAAGGCACACCTGATACCTTGGATTGTCTCTTTGAATCAATGTAACGGGGTCACACTTCATTTGCAAAATACAGGTCTGCCTCAACAGATCCTGAATAGTTTTTCTAATATTTTCTGCCTCATTTGGCGAAACATTCTCCATATATTCAAACATACATTGCTCTCTTTTCTATACCTCTCGTTTAGAGTCCGATTTTGATATTACAAGCCTTGAGTAGCTTACACCATCATTCTTTGTTATCTCTCCATCCAGACTCACCGTATCCTCACCCATGCGCTCATTGGTCTCCTCCTGCCATAAAAACAGAAGCTTTTCCAGATCCTCCATGGATTCTACAGTTTGTTCATCTGTCACAAACATGCCATCACGCATATTTTTATCTCTGAAGCTTTGAAGCTCCTTTTTGGTATACAATGGCTTTGGCACAAAATCTGCCATATCATCTTCGCCTGCGGAAGCATCATCAATAACAAACGGAACAAACTCACTTCTTCCCTTCTCTCTTCTTCCCGGAAAACTGTCGTCCGTTACATTGTAAAACTGTCTGGTGAACTTCATTCTGTTTCGAAGAGCCCCAAGTATCTCATCTGTTTTATCACTCTTATCTATCAGGTTAATGAGTTTTACTATATTATCCTCGTCATCTGCGCCTTCCTGCAGGATATAGTGTATCCTTGCAAGCGCCCTCTTTGCAAAAATCGTCTTCTGCTCAATAAGCTTGTTGTACTTTCTCTCAATCAGGTCAAACTCATGCTCCACCTTATAAACAAGCTCACTTGCCTTATCACAGTACTCCACGCTGTACTCATAGCGTTTTCTCTCAAACGTACCGGGTGTAGTCTGCGAAAGAATTCCCTCAAGCTCAGCCCTTCTGTCATCGTTCTGATTAAGGATTTTGCTTATAAGCTCCTTTACAGCCTCCTTGTAACGATAAAAGCTATCCGTGGTTGTAAGGATGGCATAACGTCTGCTATCACTGTTATTAATTTCCTTAATCAGTACCTTCTGTATACCTATAAAATCCTTCATACGTGACAGCTCATCAAAATATGCCCTCATACCATCCTGCATATTTGATAAAAGCTGACCAAGATTTTTTGACGTATACAACGCATTTTTCAGAATATCATTATTTTTTTCCGGATCTGAAAAATATGTAAAAAGCGCACTGTAAACAGCCAGAATGCTCTCGCGCTCCCTGCTGTCATCATCCACAAGCAGCTTTTTAAACAGCTCAGCATACATCTGGCTGTACTGAGGAAATGCAATCACATATGTGTTGAGCTTTTCATCAAAATCACTCCTGATCCAGCCCCAGTTTATAAGCCTGCCCAATATAGCTGATGGTGTCAGGGTGTATGCGAAGCTGGTCTGGTCATATATAACATCAATTTCGGAATCAGGATTATAATCATCATGATTGTCCATGCTGCCACTATCTTTGTCACTCTCATCTTCATTATAATCAGTCTGCCATACAATGCCTGTTTTTGATATGGTATCCGCTATGATTATCTGACACTCCTCACGTGTCAGTCCCAGTGATGCATAGACCTCGTTATTCTCCTCATATAACGCAACAACTATCTGCATGTATGCATCCATATTTTTTGTGCGGAATAAGCTATAAAATTCTTTTGGTATTCTATCTTTCAATGTCATACTCATATAATAACATATCCCCACGTTTTTCGCCATATACATGGAAATAAACGTGGGGATATTAATATTGCTGCTTCACACCTCAGTCTTAACAGTAACATCCGGTTACCATCAAATCACTCCTGATTGTGACCATCAATAATTCTATTCAATATAATATGCTTACTGCTCAGCAACTCTCAGATGACGTATAAGCTCATTTAAGCTCTCAGCCTCACTGCTCATCTCCTGACTTGCAGCTGCACACTCCTGCGAAGAAGCTGAGTTGGTCTGAACTACATCGTTAATCTGCTCTACACCATTATTAATCTGCTTGATAGCATCTGTCTGTGTCTCAAGTGTCTCTGCGATTCCATTAACCTCATCTGTGATAGTCTTGGAATTGCCTGCAACCTCCTCAAGCTGTGATGCTGTCTTGCCTGCAATAACCATTCCTTTTTCAACAGCCTTGACTGAAGACTCAATAAGAGCTGCTGACTCCTTAGCAGCATTTGCACTCTGCTCAGCAAGTACAGTAACCTGATCTGCTACAACTGCAAAGCCTTTTCCTGCCTCTCCTGCTCTGGCTGCCTCGATAGAAGCATTGAGTGCAAGAAGGTTTGTCTGTGATGCAATCTCATTGATTGTTGCGATGATTTTACCAATCTCCTGAGATGCCTCATTGATTTCATTCATAGATGTAACCATCTCATGCATCTGTCCGTTGCTATCCATAATCTCAGTTCCGAGTCCATCAACCTTCTGACTGATTTCCTTTGCATGCTCGGCATTCTCAGCTACCTGATCCGCTACAGAAGCAAGTGTGGCTGTAAGCTCCTCAACAACAGCGGCCTGGTCTGTTGCACCCTGCGCCAGATCACTTGAGCTGGCAGCTACCTGCCCAGCACCATTTGAAACCTCATTTGCCGCTCTCTGGATACCGCTGACTGTATCTGACATGCTCTCCTCGAAAGCAACGATTGATTCTTTAATTCCTACAAAATCGCCTTTCCACTCCACCTGTGGCTTAAAGTTGAAATTGCCATCTGCAAACTGTCTCATAGTCTGGTCGATATCATCAATATATGTGCCAAGTGTCCTGATAGACTTTCTAAGGTCATGTGCAAGTTTGCCAACCTCATCATCTGAATGATACTCCAGATTGCTGTGAAGATTTCCATTAACAAGCTCTCCTGCCACTACCTCAATCTGCTGTAATGGCTCAAGCACAGAATCAATAACCTGATCACTGATTTTTTTCGCAATCATTGTAGCTACAATTCCAACTATTATTACATTGGCCAGTCCTATAATCAGGAAAAATGTAGCAACTGTTCCTGACTCAGCGCCAAAGATATTAGCCTTTGCACCAAAATAAACCAATAAAACTGCAACAATTGATATGCCTCCCGATACAAGCAGCATATCCAATACTTTCTTATAGCCATATTTCAATCTCTGCTGAAGTGGCATTTCCATTATTTTGCTTTTAGCTTCCTCACCCATATGTAATTCTCCCTTTCTCATTTAGGTTTCGTTCTATACAGTAAGATTATTATATCATTACCATAGTACTATTTCAATGATAATTTGACAATATTCGTCATTTTTGACATATCGCCTAATTTCGGAAATGATTTATAGTCAAATACACTAATTTCCCGCTTATTACACCTCGAAATCCATACATGCCCTATTTGCAGTAAATGGTCTCACCCTGGTATCCGCCACTGCAACATGCTTAGGATTCTTTGCATACGCTGCAAGTGCATCAGCATCCTCAAA
>OGZK01002905.1_pt1 | contig 14140 bp, 8 predicted proteins | sample 1576791 | NCBI WGS metagenome assembly OGZK01 (sample SAMEA3541556, study PRJEB24748) | human gut metagenome | biome: human gut; feature: human-associated habitat; material: faeces | place: China | collected 2012
CCGCCATGATGAAAAAGTCCAAACACACAGAAAGCGGCGGACTTTCTTCCAAAGCTGGCTGGTTCGGTCTGGCGAAAAAAGTCTGCACCTTGAGCCTGACCCGTACCCGGCTGGAGAATGCCACCCGCCTCAATGCCATGGCTGCCGGATTCACCGGTGCGGCCCTGCGCAACGCCAGCATCGTGCGCGCCATGGGCATGGTTGGCCATGTGACCGCACGCTGGCGCAGGCTCAATGACGCGGTCATCGGCCTGCAGACCCGCGCCAGCCACAAGGCAGGCCTGTTGCGGGCCGTGAGCAAATCCCTGCGGACCGGCCTGCAGGTAGCCATCTATGCCGTGGGCGCCTACCTGACCGTCATGCACGAGTCCACGGCCGGTGTCATGATCGCGGCCTCCATCGTCATGGGCCGGGCACTGGCTCCCATCGACCAGGCCATGGCCACCTACAAGCAATCGCTTGACGCCCGCAGTTCCTACAACCATCTGAAAGAGCTGCTGGATACTCCTCCGGCCCCACCTTCCATGGATCTGCCCGCCCCTGCCGGCGAGCTGACGGCCGAAAACCTTTTCCTGACCATCAACGGCCGTCCCCTCGTCCGGGGCGTCTCGTTCCGCCTGCCTGCCGGGCAGAGCCTGGCCATCATCGGCCCCAGTGCTGCCGGCAAATCCACCCTGTGCAAGCTGCTGCTCAGCATCTGGGCACCTACGGCCGGCAAGGTGCGCATCGACCGTGCCGACATCCACAGCTGGGATTCAGAAAAACTGGGCCCCTACATCGGCTATCTGCCGCAGGATGTGGAACTTTTTGCAGGATCTGTGGCCGAGAACATCGCCCGCATGGGTGACGTGGACAGCCAGAAGGTCATCGCTGCCGCGCAGATGGCCGGCGTCCACAGTATGGTGCTGGGCCTGCCCAAAGGCTACGACACCCAGATAGGCGAACACGGCGCGGCCCTTTCCGGCGGCCAGCGCCAGCGCATCGGGCTGGCCCGGGCACTGTACGGCGATCCCCGCCTCGTGGTGCTGGACGAGCCCAATTCCAACCTGGACGAAGAGGGCGAGCAGCAGCTGGCCCGCGCCGTACTGAACCTCAAGCAGCGTAATGCCACCGTGGTGCTGGTTACCCACAAGCCCAGCATCCTCAATATCGTGGACAACATCATCGTCATGCAGGAAGGACAGATAGCCCTTTCCGGCCCCCGCCAGGCCGTGCTGGAAAAGCTTGCCGCCATGCGCCACCAGCAGGAACAGGCCGCTCAGGCCCGCATGCAGCAGGAAAAGATAGCCCGCCAGCAACAGGCATTGCAGAAACAGCAGGAAGCCCTGCAAAAAACGCAGGAGGCTGGCGGCAATGCCTGATACGTCCCCCAAAGAGAATACGCCCCTGGAGACCACAGGGCGCACCATCGCCCGCATCGCCCCGGTAAAAGTCCCGGCCGGCAAGGCCAGCAGCGGCCACAGTGAAGATCAGGCCCCCGGCAGCAGGAAAAACGGCGCCATAGAAGATCCCCGCAGCATCATACGCCAGGGGATGGCAGTAATCCTGCTCTTCTTTGGCGTACTTGGCGCCTGGGCCTTCTGGGGCGAGATAAGCGGTGCCGTGGTCGCTCCCGGCAAGATCAAGGTGGAAAGCGAGCGCAAGACCGTCCAGCATCTGGAAGGCGGCATCGTGGACGCCATCCTGGTGCGGGAAGGACAGGAGGTGGCAGAGGGCCAGGTGCTGGTGGAGCTGGAATCGGTGCAGGTGGATGCCTCGGAAAACATGCTGCAAAAACAGCTGGTAGCCCAGTGGGCCGCGCATTCCCGTGCCCTGGCCGAAAAGTCTTTCAAAGATGATCTTGTCTGGCCCGATGGTCTGGTGGAACTCGCCCATGTGGTGAACAGCACTGACGTGCTGGACAATGAGCAGAAGATCTTTCTGGCCCGCCGGGAAGCCCTGCGCGGCCAGCTTTCCCTGCTGGAGACCCAGATAGCCCAGCTGCAGGCCCAGGTAAGCGGTTTTGAGGACCAGGTCAGGGCCGAGACCACCATCATCGGTACCCTCAATGAAGAGCTGCGGGCCAAACGCCAGCTTTACAAGGAACGCTATCTGGAAAAATCCCAGATCCTGGAGCTGGAACGCAACCTAGCCAGCCATATGGGCGAGCGGGGCCGACTGCGCCAGGCCATCGCCGAAACCAAACAGCGGGATGCCGAATTGCGCCTGCGCATGGAAGACCTGCGCAACCGCTTTGTGGAAGAGGCTACCAGTGAAGCCGGGAAACTGGAGAACGACATCATCCAGACCCGTGAACGTATCCGTCCCCTGCGCGACGCCAAAAAGCGCCTGCAGGTCAAGGCACCCGTCAGCGGCAAGGTGGTCGACCTCAAGGTCCATTCCCGTGGCGGTGTGGTCCGCCCGGGCGAGCCCCTGATGGACATCGTGCCCCACGATACCCCGCTTATCGTGGAGACCCAGGTGCCCATCAACAAGATCACTGAAGTCTATATCGGTCAGGACGCCCTGGTGCAGTTGGATGCCTTCGATACCCGCATCATCCCCCATATCCCGGCCAAAGTGACCTATATCTCGGCCGACCGTCTGGAGGACAAAACTTCCGCCGGGACCATGCCCTACTACCTTTGTTATGTGGTCATCGATCCGCAGGCCCTGAAGGAGGCCCAGCTCTATCTTTCTCCCGGCATGCCGGCCACGGTGTTCATCACCACCAAAAAGCGTACCGTGCTCTACTACATGTTCGAGCCCCTGCTCAAAAGCTGGGACCGTGCCCTGCGGGAGTGAGGCTGCCATGTGTTTTTCTCTATGGCACCCGCGCCGGATACGGCTACGCCCCTGCCCGGACGATACACGGGGAGCACCTCTGCCCGCAGGCTCAGGGACAGGCTTTTTTTTCATCGCCTGTCTGCTCCTGCTGCTGACGGGGCAGGCCGTGGCGGCTTCCTTTCCCCGCCTGCAGGCCGGACAGGTCTACAGTGCGGTCTGCAAGAACGACGACCTTTCCTATACAGCCCGTCTGCGGCTGCTGGATCGCCATTTCTTCGAACTGTCGGAGACCATCATGATGCGGGGCGAACCGGAATTACGGCGAAAAAGTAACGGGCGCTGGCTGCCGATACGGCAGGGAGGCATGCTGTTGCTGCATAACCATTATGGCCTGTCGCGCCTGCTGAACCTGGGACGGGCCCGGACCCTGTATGCAGACATGCCTCTGAAAGGCGGGCGCCCCAGCCTGGGGGTACGCTTTTACCTCGATGCCCCTGACAGCGATCCTGTACAGGTCATGGGCGTGCTGGAAAGCCGTGAAGGGTTGCCGATACTGCATGAAGGAGGATCCGGGCTGGATTTTGCTTTGGAGGATTCCCCCGCGCTGCAAGAACTGCGTCAGACGCCGCTCCCGGTATTCATTGAAGCGGACTGCCAGATGCATCGTGACACGCTCAGGATCGTCAGCGTACGTGCCAGTTCCACCCGTTTGCCCGGCAGCGATGCTACTCCCGACTTTCATGCTGCCGTCGTCAAAAAACACTGGCGTCTGGGGCTTGAGGATGGAAGTACGCTGTCCTGCAGCTTTGCTCCCTCGTCTCCTGCCACAGGTATCATGGACGCTTCCGCCCGGGGGATTTACCTGCAGGTGCCCTATGCGGCACAGGCACGGGAACTGGGCTTTGCCCTGCGGCCAGAGGACAGGGAGATGCTCATGGCCCTGGATATGGAGGCCCTGGCCAGCGTCTTGGACAAGACCCGTCACTGGAGCGTCCATGACCGGGTCCTTGCACTCGAAGACGAGCACGACATTCTCTGCATCCTTGAAGTAAACGAACGTTGACCGCTCTGTATCGATACAGGAGATCGAATGAAACGCTGTTTTATTCTGCTGGCCGTCTTTGTTTGCCTCTATTCCAGTAGTGTCCGGGCAGCCAGCTTCACCATGGAGCAGGCAGTCAGCCGCGCACTGGACGTCAATCCCACCATCCAGTCCAAGCTGCTGGTACTGGAACAGGCACGCATGAACGTCGGCGTGGCCCAGAGCTATTTCTGGCCGCGTGTATCGATCGTAGCTTCTTACAACGAGCTTCAGAACCGCTCGGAAGTCCAGACCTACAGCAGTGATGACCTGAGCAGCAAAAGCTGGTCCCAGGGCTGGCGGCTGACACTTTCTCTCTTTGCCGGCTTCGCCCACCTGAACAACGTGCAGAAATCCCTGCTGCAAGTGGATGTGGAAAAAGCCCGGCACCGGCAGGCACGTCTGGAGCTTATCACCAATGTGCAACTGCAGTTCCTGGCCCTGCTGCAAGCCCGTGAAGATCTTGCTACTGCTGAAGAGTCGGTCAAACGCATCCGGAAACAGCTGGAGGCTTCCGAGGCGTTCGTAAGGGTGGACATGGCTCCGTACGCCAACGTGCTGCAGAACCGGGTGGAGCTTTCTCGTGCCCAGCAGGAAGTCATCCGCTGCAAAAACGATATCCGTAATGCCGAAGTACAGCTCAACCGCTATCTGGGATTTTCACCCCATGAGCGCATCACCTATGCCGGCAGGCTGCAGGATTTTCATGGTGTCGTCTCCTACACGGAAGACCAGGCCATAAAAACGGCACTCTACAGCCGCCCGGACCTGATCGTCGCTCAGAAAAGCGTAGCTGTAGCTTACAAGGACACCCATATCGCCATGGGGGAATTCGCCCCCAGAGTGGATGCCAGCTACGAGGATACCCGCTTCAGCAAAGATTATGACGACAGGCGGTATAATGACTATACCCGCAGCTACTGGGCCATCGGCCTCAACTTTTCCTGGGATATCTTCAGTGGCGGCAGCGCCGTGTTCAACACTTTGGCCGAGCGGAACAGGGCCAGGGCCCTGCAAAAAGACTATGAGGACGCCATGGCCGGCGCCAGGACGGACGTCATCAAGGCCATGCTCGACATGGACGCTGCCCGGGAGCTCATCACTACCACACGCTACGGTGTTGATTCCGCCCGGGAAAATTATGCCATGTCCCAAAAGCGCTATATGACCAATATCGGCACCATCACGGACCTTGTGGATGCCCAGGTACGTCTGACAGAGGCCGAACGGGATGCCAGCCGGGCACTGGCGGACTATCACAGCGCCCGGGCCCGTTTCTACTTCAACATCGGTCAGGAAAACCCCGGACTGAGATAAGATCCGCGCCTGTCTGTCCTGCCACGACAGGCAGACAGAATAAGCCAATACAGAGCTACACCATGTTGCATCGCATCATCGCAGCCTTTTTCCTCCTGCCCGCATCCTTCGTCGTTTTTGGACGGGAATGGTTCTCCTCTCTGCGTTTAGGCCCCTGGTATTTTTTCGGCAAGGTCATCAAGGCCGGTCCCCAGCTTGTCAGAAAACGCAGCAGGCTGTTCAATCTGCTCGTCTTCTATCCCATGCGGGCCGGCATCGAGATCGTGCACCGCAAGGACCTCAAGTTTGTAGTGCGCGCCGCCCTGCGGGTCTGTCTGCGGCCAGTAGAGCGCCAGCTCGGCATCTCCTCCGTAGCTGTCCCCGCCGTCGATCCGTCCTGTGCCTTGCCGCCAGCCCCTCCCCTGCCGCCCCTGAGCATGGAATCTCTCGTCCGTATGGTGCAGGCGCCCTCAGTACATGTCCTGAGCCTCGACATATTCGATACCCTGCTGACCCGTCCGGTCGTCGATGACCCGCGCGACATCTTTCACCTCGTCGCCGCCAAAGTCGATGACGCGTTCGATCTGGATTTTGTAGCCCTGCGCTGGCATGCGGAAAAAGAGCTGGGGGATCCTTATGCCACGCTGGACGATATCTATGCCCATATCCAGCGCAGGCACGGGCTTTCTCCTGAGCTGGCTGCACGTCTGAAAAAAGAAGAAATGCTGTGCGAGCGAACCCTGCTGCAGCCACGCCCTGACATGCTGGAACTGTGCCGCGCAGCCCAGGCCGCCGGTAAACGCATCGTTGCTGTCAGTGACATGTACCTCCCTTCGTCGTTCCTGCTCGAAGTCCTGCATGAAAAAGGCTTCGCTGCCGTGGAGACTGTCTATGTCTCGGCAGAACACAAGGCCCGCAAAAGCGATTCTGGCGCTCTTTTTGACATCATGCTGCGCAAGGAACAGGTAGACGCAGCAAATGTTCTGCATATGGGAGACCACACCCGCAGCGATGTGGCTGTCCCGCTGAGCAAAGGCATAGCTGCCGTACATATCCCTTCTGTCCGGCAGATGCTGCGCGCACGCGGTGGAGATATGGCTGCCGTACTGATTGAGACCGCCCGACAAGAGCCCCTGTGGGGCCTGCTTTTGGGCCAGGCTCTGGACCAGATCTTTGCCAGGCCGGAGCATTCACCCGAAACGCTGGATCGCTGCCCGGACACTGCCGCCATCTCCCGCCTTGCTCTGGGACCGCTGGTGACCGCCCTGTGCCTCAAGGGACGGGACATCGCCATGCATGAAGGCTATCCGCGTGTCTATTACGCTTCACGCGATGGCTGGCTGCCTTCCCGTGTCCATGCCGTGCTGCAGGAGAAACTGGGGGGGCCGGAAGGGGTCTATTTCCATGCCGGCCGCCGGGCATATTTCCCCTTCATGGCAGATTCCTTTATCGAATATGCCCGCACCCGCAAGCTGGCCGCTGATCTGGACAGCTATACTCTGGAGGACTTGCTGCGCGGACACTTTTCTTCGGAAGCTGGCCAGCTGCTGGCTCTGCTGACAAAAGAAGAGCTGAATATCCCGTTTTGCAAGCAGCAGCAAAGATGTCTTGGCATCCTGGAGCGCATCAGCGGACCGCTCACGAACCTTATGGAAGCCCGCAGGGAGCGGGCACGGCGGTACTATGCCTCCGTCTTCCCGTCTGGTGCAAACCGCTTCCTCGTTTTTGACATGGGTTATTCCGGATCCATATCCACAGCGCTATCGACCATCGCGGGCACTCCCTTCGACAAGCTCTACTGCTGGCAGACTGCAGCAAACAAAGCTGCAGACGTACAAAATAGTACGAAGACGTTCCTCCTTATGCAGAAAGAAAATTATACACCATATCATCTCATCCTCGAAGAGATGTTCTCCCCTTGCAGCGGCGGAGTGGTCGACTTTGACGAGCAGGGACATCCCTGCCATGAAATCTTTATGCCGGCCCCTTCCATGCGTAAGGCCCTCGACGCTGCGCATACGAGCTGTCTGGAGTATGCCCAGGCCGCACTCGACAGATTCGGCCAGTACAGCCCGCTTCTGGCAAGTGCCCGTGCGGATGGCGCACTGGAGATATTCCGCCAGTGGTTCCAGAAAAAGCCTTTGAGCAATCGCGCTGTACTTCGCGATATCATTTTTCCTGACCCGGTCTATTGTGATCGGCTTCTGTCGTTGGAAGACAAACTGGATAGCCACCTGGCTCACGCCACGGTCTTTACCGCCACGGGCTTCGACGATGCCGCCAATGTCCTGCCCCTGTCCTCGCTTTCCTGCCCTTCATGTCAGGATCTGCCGCGGCTAGGCCTGCATATCCATATCTACAATGGAGCTCTTGCACAGGAATTTGCCCGTTATCTGCAGCAGTTCCCGGTTCCGTTCGATGTATTCGTGACGCATGTGAAGACTGCGGATCGCAGCCATCTTCAGGCATTGTTCAATCGGGATGTCCTGCCTCTGGCGAATGCTGTCACCATAGTACAGACCCCTAACAGGGGACGTGATGTCGCTCCCTGGCTGTCAGGCGTCGGGCAGGAACTCCAAAAGTATAACCTGTGCTGTCATGTCCATGCCAAAGAATCCGTATATGCACCTAGTTTCGGGATAGCATGGCGCACCTATCTGCTGGATAACCTCTTGCAGCCTGAGGCTGTGTGGGCGACATTGGCAGCTTTCGCTAAAGATCAATACCTAGGCTGCGTATTCCCGGCATTTTATCAACCTTTGAAAGAAAGCATGACAAGTGCAGGTACGCCCCCTTACAGTACCAACATAGAATACTCCATGATTCTTGAGTTGATGTCCCGTATGGACCTGCCTGGGGAATACGCGCGCAACGAGCAATTTTTCTCCGGCGGGACCATGTTCTGGTACCGTCCGCAGGCATTGCAGCCCCTGCTGGAATGCGGCCTGCGCTTCGAAGACTTTCCGGAAGAACCCATAGGCGTAGGCGGGACCCTTGCCCATGCCCTTGAGCGCGTCCCGCCGCTTGTCTGTACACGACGCGGTTACCGGGTCCGCTCACTGACCTGCTTTCCAAGTACCCATTACCTTCCGGAACGTTTTCAGGACTAAGGTCATGAAGCAGCTCTTGCACATCCCGCCTTTATGGCATCCATTCCTCCTCAGCAGGATCCTTGCGGGCAATGCGTCCCTGATCCTGCATATGACCCGCCGTCAGCTGGCACTGCGTTATAAAGGATCCATCCTCGGCTGGTTCTGGAGCCTGGCACAGCCGCTCATGATGCTGCTCGTCTACACCTTTGTATTCGGGATCATCTTCAAGGCCCGCTGGGGCAGTATGCCCGAAAGTGGCACCGGCAGTTTCGCCGCAGCCATGTTTTGTGGCATGGCGACATTCAATCTTTTTTCCGAAACCGTAAATGGCGCGGCCCCTTCCGTGCTGCTTAATGCCAACCTGGTAAAAAAAGTCGTTTTCCCTCTGGAGATACTGCCCATCATCCATCTGGCCTCTGCCATCATCCTGGGGACGAGCTGGTTCCTGCTGCTTTTTGCCGGTGCTGCCGCACTGGGCATATCATTCCACCTGTCCGCGCTGTTCCTGCCCCTGCTCCTGCTGCCTGTTCTGCTGCTGGCCCTGGGCGTGGCCCTGTTCGTGGCAGCTTCCACAGTCTACGTGCGTGACATGCCCCATCTGACGGCAGTCCTCATCCAGATACTCTTTTTCATGACGCCCATCTTCTATCCTGTGGAGATGGTGCCGGTCTCCCTGCGCTGGATCCTGGCCCTCAATCCGCTGGCCTCCATGGTCGACGAAGTCCGCAACGCAGTCCTGTTCGGTATCTGCCCGGACTGGGGAACCTTTGCCTGGAACATGGGACTGGCTGTCATCATTTGCCGGCTGGGGCTGTGCTGGTTCCTCAAAACAAAAAAAGGATTTGCCGATGTCCTTTGATCCGCAGACGCCGCCGCAGCCTTATCCGCCGACAAATGCCCCCTCGCAGGATGCAGCCATCATCTTGCAGGATGTGAGCAAGGTTTTCGAGATCTACGACCGTCCTGTCCATCGTCTGCTACAGATGCTGTGTCGGGGCCGCCGCAGGTTCTACCGCAGTTTCGAAGCACTGCATCATATCGACCTTACCATCCGTAAAGGAGAATGTGTCGGTATCGTGGGGCGCAATGGTGCCGGCAAGAGCACTCTTTTGCAGATCATCGCCGGGACTCTGGCCCCCACGACAGGCAGTGTCAGGACGTGCGGACGGGTCGCCGCTCTGCTGGAGCTGGGCAGTGGCTTCAACCCTGAATTCACAGGGCGCGAAAACGTGTTCCTGAACGCAGCTATCCTGGGACTGAGCGATGCGGAGATCCGGGCCCGCTATGACGACATCGTGGCCTTTGCAGATATCGGCGATTTCATCGACCAGCCTGTACGCAATTACTCCAGCGGCATGGTCATGCGCCTGGCGTTTGCCGTCATTGCCCATGTAGACGCGGACATCCTTATCGTAGACGAGGCCCTTTCCGTAGGAGATGCGTACTTCACACAAAAATGCATGCGCTTCCTGCGCCAGTTCATAGCCACAAAGACATTGTTCTTCGTCAGCCATGACGTGGCCGCCATCAACAGCCTCTGCACCTACGCCATCTTTCTGGAACGGGGCCGCATCAAAAGTGCCGGTGATCCCAAGCAGATCACAGAGCTCTATCTCGAAGATATCTTTCAGGCTGTCCAAGGAGAAAAAACTGCCGGAACAGCTCCGTCTGCCTTCAAACGCGGGCTAGTGCTTCGCCCGGAAGAAGAAGATTTTCGCGATGCCAGGCAGGATTTCCTCAATAAGTCGACGCTGCGTAACGATATCCAGGTATTCCGCTTCGATCCTGATGCGCCTGCTTTTGGCCAGGGAGGCGCCTGTATCGAGCGGGTCGTACTCATGGACCAGCAAAAAAGACCTCTATGCTGGTGCACTGGGGGCGAAGTCGTCACTTTGCGTATCGATTGCCGGGCCCGACGGCCTCTGAACAGTCCTATCGTCGGTTTTTATCTCAAGGACAGGCTGGGGCAGACACTATTCGGCGACAATACCTATCTGTCCTATATGGATCAGCCGCTGCATGTGGCCGCAGATGAGCCTTTTTATGCCGCATTCTGCTTTCGCATGCCGGTCCTGGCCGCAGGAGACTATTCATTTGCCATAGCTGTCGCCGAGGGCACGCAGGAAGAGCATATACAGCATGAATGGCGCCATGATGCTTTGATCCTGACCTCTGTCGCATCCAGCGCCAGTGCGGGCATCATGGGCCTCCCCATGCGATCTATCAAGCTGACAACTGGCATGAATTAACAAGTATGGGAAAAGAACGATTAATCGGTCTTGACATCCTTCGCGGATTTGCAGTCACAACTGTATTTATTGCGCATATATTACTATTCATACCAAAAGATTTTTTTATCCAAATTCACTCTATTACATGGCGTGTTACGTATCTTGCAAATTATTCTGTAGATTGTTTTTTTGCCTTAAGCGGTTTTCTTATTGGAGGATCGCTATTAGACTATGAAAAATACGACTTTAAATCACTTTATAACTATTCAATTGATAGAATAACAAAAATATTCCCATGCTATCATATTATTTTTATAATGACAGCCTCTGCTTATATAATATTTGGATATACATATCCGCTAAGTTATTTACTATTTATTCAAGCGTATACTAATGATCTTTATTTTATCGGCGTAGCCTGGACGCTATCGATCGAAATATTCTCTTATATTTTAATGCCATTTTTTTTATACATTTTTAAATTTAAAATAAAACTATTAAACAATTCATATATAAATATAATGTTATTCATTTTTATATTTATTTTAATTGAATCTGTCTTTAGGTATCTAAGCGCACTAAATACTCCTAATATAGTCCTAGATGATGCTATAAGAAAAATGCCTCATCTTCGAATGGATGCCTTATTTTATGGCCTTGGCATATCGTGTGCAAGGAAAGCTTTTCCCGTAATTTATAATAAAATGGCATCACCAATAGTATTTATTGTTATTATTTTAGCTATATCTATTTTTTTAGAATGGCAATATTCTGACTCTTTCATTCAAAATACAGAATTAGAAAAAAATAAAGATATCCAATCCCTTATCGGATTTTCATTATCAGGGGTTTTGTCTGCTGCAATACTCCCCTTCTTAAGCAAGACTACACTCAATACTGAAAAGCTCTGTAAAATAAAATCATTTTTTTTATACATGTCAAAGATTTCATATCCGTTTTATCTTGTCCACCTTCAAGTTCTCAGTCTTTTCATCTCAATATACTATAAAATAGACATATCAAATATATACTTAAAGCACGTTCTCTTTATATTCATGGTAATTATATCTATTAAAGTGACATTTTTAACCTCTTCTCTTTTACATAAATACATCGAAAATCCAAGTATAAGATTACGAAAAAAAATAAAAATTTCATAGATACGAGGAGGTCGTAAACATGAGCAAAGAAATACTCAACTTCTTATCACACTATACTACCTATGAATATAAAGGACCGCATGAGATATTAGCTGGAGGGGTCACCCCATGGATTGGACATGTTATTTTTGCCGATATGCTTATTCGAGCATATCGCCCTCAATGCCTAGTAGAACTTGGTAGCCACACTGGTGTTTCTTTTTTTGCTTTCTGTGAAGCTGTCAAACAATCATGGCTAAAAACAACATGTTATGCAGTTGATACCTGGAAAGGGGATGAACAAGCAGGCTTCTACGGAGAAGATGTATACATAAAATTTTCAGAGCATGCTGAAAAATGCTATTCAAATTTTGCAACGATGTTGCGTATGAAATTTGATGATGCAGTACAATATTTTAAAGATGAATCTATTGACATACTCCATATTGATGGACTTCATACATATGATGCAGTCAAGCACGACTTCTATACCTGGCTACCAAAGGTAAAACCCGGAGGGATTATCCTTTTTCATGATGTTGCCGAGCAAGGAAATAATTTTGGTGTCTATAAATTATGGCATGAAATAGCAGAAAAATCTCAAGAGATTTGTGTTTTTACCCATTCTCATGGTCTTGCTATATGGAGAAAACCTGGAGGCCCAGCTCTTGATAATCCCCTATTGCAAAATCTCCTATCTCAAGACAAAGAAATCTCAATAGCGCTAGTCGAACTAATAAAATCAACTTCTGAATATTTTGTTAATAGCCACAAACTAAAAGATATCAAATCAAAGTATGAAAGCGTCAATGCAAGATATAATAATATATTCCAAGATAATATTAATTTAAAAAATATAAATAGCCAGTTAAAAAGTGAACTTGAATCAATTTTGAATTCAAATTCATGGAAAGTTACGTTTCCCTTACGAGAAATATCTCGCTGGCTGCGAAATAAATTGTCAAAAAACAAATAGTTGGATCTTTATAAGAGCAAAAAAAGAGCTACCAAAGGCAATAAAAAAGGCCCGGAAAATATTCCGGGCCTTTTTTATTGCCTTTGGTAGCAAGGGAGGGATTTGAACCCCCGACACTGCGGGTATGAACCGCATGCTCTGACCAACTGAGCTACCTTGCCATAAGATTACTGTGGCTTTCCCACAACGCAGGAATGTATCTACAAAAATTACGGCACGCTGGCAAGTCTTTTTTTGTACCTTTCTTCCAGTGACTACAAGTCGTCCTCCACCCCAGCACCCTTTGGCATCTTCGAGGCCTGAATGCACAACAGGCAATCACCACGTGGAAGATCGCGATAACAGAACTTTCCCCTGTGCTCTCCAGCCGCCATCCTGACGCTGAAGTGAAGAACGTATCATCAAATTCCGCTTCTCTATCTGCGGACTTACTACAGACGGAGCTCCATAACAAAAGAAGCCCGGAAAATTTCCGGGCTTCCTGTCATATTCTGGTAGCAAGGGAGGGATTTGAACCCCCGACACTGCGGGTATGAACCGCATGCTCTGACCAACTGAGCTACCTTGCCGTGATGGCGTTTCGTGTCCCACTCAACGCAGGGATGTATCTACAGAAGTTGCTCCCCTTTGGCAAGCATTTTTTGGGGATTTTCCCATTTTTTTTTAATGCACCATGAAATACCAGATAAAGGGAGCCAGCAGCAGGCGGTACACGGCAAAGGGCACCAGGGTCATATGGCCCACCAGCCTCACGAAGGCCTTGACCGCGATCAGGGCGGAAATAAAGGAGCCGATCATGCCCACGGCAAAGAAGGGGATGTCCGCCGCGGTGAACAGATGCAGGCTCTTGAGCAGGTCAAACCCCGTGGCCGCCACCATGATGGGCACGGCGGCGATGAACGAATATTCGGCCGCCAGCGGACGGCGGGCCCCCAGGATCATGCCGCCCATGATGGTGGCCGCCGAACGGGAAAAGCCGGGGAACAGGGCCAGGCACTGGAAGCAGCCGATGCCGAAGGCCAGGCCGGGCGTCATGTCGTCCAGGGTCTCATAGCGGGGATGGAACTGGCGGCGCTCCACAAAGATCATCAGCAGGGCGCCGATGACGAAGGGGATCAGCACCATGCTCGGCGTGAACAGGCTCTTAATCTGGGAGTGCAGCAACAGGCCCAGCACACAGGCGGGCACGCAGGTGAGGAAGAGCATCCAGATGCCGCGCAGACCGGCAAAGGGCACGCCCTGTTGCGGCCGCAGCAGGCCCCAGAAGCGTCCCCAGTAGAGGACGACCACCGCCATGATGGCGCCCAGCTGGATGACCACCTGGAAGGTGGCAGCTTTTTCACCGCTGAAATTGAGCAGATCGCCCACCAGCACCAGATGGCCCGAGGACGAGACCGGCAGGTATTCCGTCAGCCCTTCCACGATGCTGAGGATGAACGCAACCCACAAATTATCCATATATGCCGTCCTTTGGATCCGAAGACCCGTTGTTTCCCGAAACGGACTCGGCTAGAGTGATCCACAAAAAGGAGAACTCCATGGCCACCATCATGCCCGCT
>OGZK01002908.1_pt1 | contig 14133 bp, 22 predicted proteins | sample 1576791 | NCBI WGS metagenome assembly OGZK01 (sample SAMEA3541556, study PRJEB24748) | human gut metagenome | biome: human gut; feature: human-associated habitat; material: faeces | place: China | collected 2012
GTAAGCGGAAACATTTACTTTTCCGGGCGGTATAATCCCCTTGACAGTTATGGTATAATGACCGTAGAATTGCGCGGGGGGTGAGACATCTGGAAAAGGCAAGCGTAAAGGTCATGGCGCGGAACCGGGAAGCCTATCACGAATACTTCGTGGAAGAAGAGATCGAGGCGGGCATCGAGCTGGTGGGCACCGAGGTCAAGTCCATCCGGGCAGGCACGCTGAACCTGAAGGACGCATGGTGCGGCATCAAGGACGGCGACATGCTCTTAAACCAGATGCACATCTCCCCCTACGACCACGGCAACCGCTTCAACGTTGACTCCCGCCGTCCCCGCCGTCTGCTGCTGCACAAGCGGGAGATCATGCGGCTCTACGGCAAGGTCAAGCAGGACGGCTACGCCCTGATCCCCCTGTCCGTCTATTTCAAGGGCAGCCGGGTGAAGGTCAAGGTCGGGCTGTGCAAGGGCAAAAAGCTATACGACAAACGACAGGCCGCGGCAGAGAAGGACGCCAAGCGTCAGATCGACCGGGCCATGAAGGAGAGAAGTCAATGAATCCTACATTCAAGATCACCATGGAAAATGGCGGCGTCATCGAAGGCGAGCTGTATCCCGACAAAGCGCCCCAGAGCGTCCGCAACTTCATCGACCTGTGCGATCACCATTTTTATGATGGTCTGATCTTCCACAGAGTCATTCCCGGCTTCATGATTCAGGGCGGCTGTCCCGAGGGCACCGGCATGGGCGGCCCCGGCTACTGCATCAAGGGCGAGTTCTTTTTCAACGGCGTCAAGAACGACCTGAAGCACAAGCGGGGCGTTCTCAGCATGGCGCGTTCCTCCTCCCCCAACTCCGCGGGCAGCCAGTTCTTCATCATGCACGCCGACGCCAAGCACTTGGACGGCCAGTACGCCGCCTTCGGCAAGGTGACTTCCGGCATGGACGTGGTGGACGCCATCGCCTCCGTCCAGACCGACCACAATGACCGTCCTCAGGTGGAGCAGAAAATCGCCTCCATCACCGTGGACACCCACGGCGAGACCTACCCGGAGCCGAACAAGCTCCCCGATCCTTACGGAAGATTCTAAGTCAGCTGTCGGCTGCAAGATACCGATGGTATTTTGCAGCTTCCCATGGGGCCGTACTGGTTTCGACGGGGGTAGTGAGGGTGGAATAGCGGGCCGTGGCGCCTGGCCACGATAAAACGGGCAATTTTTTAAATTTAACTGACAACACTACTGTTGCCCTGGCTGCCTGATTAGGTGCCCATCCGCCCCGGGAGTTCCGCTGACCCGGGCTCGGGTGTGATTTAAGCGGAGAACGTGCGTATGGTAAGCTTTGCCCATACCACGCATGATGAAGCTACCGATTCTCGTAGGGTGTTTGTTCCCGCCGGGGAAAGGGAATGCAAATAACAAACTGCGCCCGGAGAAGTTCTTTCCAAGTTGCTTTCGGACAGGGGTTCGATTCCCCTCGGCTCCACCATACTAAAAAAGCCCTAGAAACTTATTCTAGGGCTTTTTTATTGCTTTATTTCTGTTTCACGGAAGAACCTAAACATCTACGCCTAGAAAATATTCGAACGTCCGAGTTATTTCTTGCCGCTTCCAAGCGCTTATTTGCGCCAAATTTGACACGCAATTTGACACGAAATTTGCCACGCTTACCGCTTATACAGCCCCTGCACCACTCCGACGTTCTCCGCCCGTTCAATATCCCGCTTGTGCAGATACTCATACACCGCCATCATGGCCGCAGGCGGCTCGCCCTTTTGCTTGCGGTATTCCTCGATGTGGGAAACGACGGCCTTGTGCAGGGCGTTCATGTGGTTCATTTCCTCCCCGCTCAGCCTATAAAACAGGTCTGCCAGTTCCGGGTCGTCGTGCTTATATTCCACGGCCAGCTCTGCGTAGGTGTGCGCGTCCTCCAGCTCGTCCTCAATGTGCTCCATCAGAAGCTTGATTTCCTTCATAGCTTACGCCTCCTTTATGTATCTCAGAAGTTTGTCAACCTCTGCCCGGTCAAAGGACAGCTTGCCGACAAACGGGATGTCAAATTCCAGCGGTTTCCGAATCTGCGGGGCGAATGCGTTGTAAAGCGCGTCTTCGTCGATGTTTCCGTCCTCCAACACGCTCAGCATTTTGACGGCGGGAATGCTTTCCAGCCTTTCAAAAATCTGCGGCGTTCTCTTGGCGTACAGGGCTACCACCCCGGCGACAACGACGGCTTTCATTTCCGGAAAGTGGGGGAGAACCTCCTGCTCCACATACCGAAGCGCCCCGTTTACAAAACGTTCTTTTGAAACCATAGTTACCTCCGATTATTGTTGGGGCGGCGATTGCCGCCCCGTTTGGATTAGCCAGCAGCGGCGGCAGTGGGCGCAGTCCAGCTGTTCTTTGCGGGCATGGGTTCAGGGCACACATTCCCAATGGGAATGACCGTCTTGGTCAGCCCGGACAGGGTGTTCAGGGCGTTCTGCATACAGCTGAGGTTTGCAGTGATCTGGGCATTGACAACCGCCTGAGCGGAAATCTGCCCCTCAACGCCACGCAGACGGCCATCCAGATACTGGTACATGTCCAGTATCTTCTGGTCAGTGTAGGTGTTGGCGTCTCGCAGCTTGATATCGGACTTGAGCGCCGCGATCTCAGCCGCCTGTCCTGCTTCATACCGGTTCACAACGTGGTCACCCTCGGAGCAGTTGCCGCCGAAAATGCCACCGTTCGCCATGCCCAGCAGGGTGGAAATGCCGCCGATGTAGCCGCCGATACCGCCCACGCGGTCAGCAGCAGTGAAATTTAGAGACATATAGAAGTCCTCCTTCAAAATATTAGGAGGTGGCCACCTTCTACCTATAGAATAACAAAAATCCCGACGGTAGAATCATCATCTACTCGTCGGGATTTCGTCAATAAATCGTCAATAAATCGTCACGCAGAATCAGAATTTCAGATTTTCAGGGAGCTTGTCACTGTACTTTCTGCACAATTCGTATTCTATCCGCAACTTTTTAACCGTTCTTGTGATAGTGGCTTGGGACACACAAAACTTGTGGCACTGTTTTGTCTGGCTCCATCCGGCGGCTCGGGTGCGGATGATCTTTTCCTCCAGCGGCGTAAGAATCGCCAGAGAACAGAACTCATCCAGAATTACCCGATTCCATCGGACTTTATCCACTTATCACATCAGTCCTCCTTGGGAGAAATGTAGGTTCTTGCCTGTTTGCTGTCAGAGATACCGGCGGTGGTAGGATCATTGACCACGCCCAGGATCACCAGCAGGGCAAACACGGCGTTCACCACGGCCAGCAGCTTGTCGCCGATTTCGCCCAAGTCCAGCGTAAAGCCGAACAGGGCGGCCACCGTCTGCACCAGCAGAAGCAGCGCGGGAATCGCGGCCAGCCAGAAGTTCTTGTTCTTGATGCGCACAGTCCAGTTAATCATTGTTGTTTCCTCCTTAAAGCTCAATGCCTTCGATTTCTGCCCGGATTTTCAGACAGCGGATGTAATTGCCCATGTGCTTTTTCTGCTCTTTGAGCAGATCAAGGGAACAGCTCGGCGTGAAGTTCAGCGTGCCAGCCTCATACTTCACTGTCATTGCGTCCAGTTTGTCGTACCGGATTTTTACCTGCTGGTACTCGGCCTTAAAGCGCTCCTTATAGTCAGCGCTTGTCATGCCCTCGATGGTGTCTTTCAGTTCGTACATTTTGTTTCCTCCTTAAATTTTAGCCCAGCCCAAGCCGGGCAAGAATAAACCCTACAACAGCGGCCACAACGATGTAGATGACCTTTTCCACAACGCCCTTCCACCGCTTGCCGGGTTCGGCTTTCAGCTCCTGCACGTCCGTGCAGAGACTGTCAACCTTCGCCCCGGTGGTTTCCACGCGTTCAGCCATCACCGCAACAGACGTTGCCAGCGTGTTCAGCGCTTCCGTTTGCTTTTCCAGCGTATCAAGCCGGTGGGAGTTGGATTTCCCCCGCTGCTCTACAGCGGAAATCCACTTGGTGATCTCAGCTTCTTCCATTGGCATTCTCCCTTCTCAGCCGTTCCACCGGCTGTATTTTCCGTTGTCCTCATGAATGCCCCAGCTGTACAGCCCCAGACCGCCCCGCCCGGGGATTTTCTCGGCCTGTACCTCCTGGGCTATGGAATAAAGCTTCTCCGGGGAGATAGCCCCTGAGAGGTCTACGGCCTGTCCCGTGGTGTGCAGGGAGTTGGATACTCCGCCCACCTCGGCATTGTGCCGCTTGCACCGAACACCGGAATTCACATTCAGGGGAACCCCTGCCCGACGGCGTATCTCATCCGCCATGCGGACGGTTTCCTCTGCGGGTTCTGCGGGGAAACCGTTGCAGTATTTCCCGCCGCACTGGCACCGGAACTCCTCCCGGGTGAAATACCGGATATCGTCCCAGAACGTCCCGGTCTTTGGCGCGGTGCTGTCCTCCGACTTTTCCACCTTTACCGCCGTCCCTGCGATAGCACCGATGAGCATTTTCTGGGTAGCCGTCCCCGGTATTCCGTCCACGGTAAGCCCATAGTCGGCCTGAAACGCCCGAATTGCCCCTTGGGTATTCCTGCCGTCAACGCCGTCAATCGAGCCGGGAGAATAGCCCAGATAGGCGAGCAAGCACTGAATTTGTGTAATCGTCATTCTGCATCCTCCCTGCTATCATAAATCTGCGCCATCTGTTCCAGAAATTCGGTAAGCTCCTGATTTCGTGCTTCCAGCTCTGCAATGCGGTCTTCCGGCGTTGGCTCCGGTTCCGGTGCTTCGGCTATTGCCCGTTCCAGCTCCGCGATTTCCTCCGGAGACATTGGGCGAATCACTCCATTTTCACACATGTTCATGGCCGTCCTCCTTACGCCCGCACTCCGTAAAGAACGAATTTACAGCCGGGATAAATCAGCATACCGGTTCCGCCGATGGAGGTAATGGGCTTCGCCCAGAGCGAATCCGTGAAATACTTCACGTAGGTGCTATAGGCACTGCCATACATGCCCATGTTCTCACCCCATCCGCCGCTGGCTGAACGCAATACGCTTTCTATCACCTGTACTCCGGAAACATCCACCTCATAGACGGCTCCCACCAGACGGTCAGTTCCGACCTTAGGCCAAAGGGAAGTATAAACTGCCGGGCTGGGATTACCGGAGTTTATCCCGTTGAGCATGGCAAAGCTGTAGCCCGGAATGGTACTCCCGCCGGTATACTTGGGGAACTTACTGCAAAGCCTCGCTTTCAGAAGCGCAAAAGGCTGGCCATTAATGTCCTTGTCGATGGTCAGCGCATTGCTTTCTTCCGCGTCGTCGGGGATGATGATTTCTGCTATCTTTTCCCAGTTGCCAGAGCCGCCCTGCCCGTCCGCGCCCTTTGGGATACCAAGATTAAGCAGCGGATTCTCTGCCGTACCGTCCATGCTGGCCGTTGCGTTGCTGCCTGCCGGAAGGGTGGTGACCGTGCCAATCTGGATATCGGGGACTGCGCCATCTGCGCCTCTGCTGGGCTTTCCGGTGTCGATATCGCCTATGTACCAGTTGCCGTTGCTACCGATGGTGGGGGTGATGCCGTCTTTCCCGTCAGTACCGGCTTGAGGCGGGTTTGCTTTTAGATAGTCCTCCACAATTTTCTGCACCGCCGCCGGGTCAACCTCCCCGCCGCCCTTTGTCAGGGCTTCGTTGATTGCCGCCACAAGGCTTGATTTCGCGACGGTATCCAGATCATCCAGATTCCCGATCATGGCCTGTATCTGCGCCCAGACCGGCAAGGACGGGTCGGTGGAGCTGTCCCCGGATGGAGCCGCTGCGGCATTCACAAGGCCGAGTTCCGTCCAGATGGTGGGGATGACTACATTGTTCGCAGTGTCCACGCCGTACACACCCATGTGGAGGTTTACGCCCGCGCGGCTGACTACCTCCGCCGGAATGGCAACTTCACTTCCAACGTCCAGCACATCCTTTGTCACGGCGCTCCGGAATACCACAGTTTTCTGTAGGCCGTCCCATGCAGAATCCGTGTATTCTATGGAAATGGTAGCGCCCACAATACCCTTGGGAATCGGCACAAGGCGCGTCGTCTCGCAAGTCGTCTTGGCGACTTTAACTTCTGCAATTTTCATGCCGTCACCGCCTTACACTTCGGTGAAGCGCTCATCATCCCACGCGTGGGCGGTAGTCTCGTCGCCAGTCCACACTTTCCGCACACCATCCAGTATGTAAAAGTAGTTGGGTCGAACCGTCAGCCCGGAAGTATACGGAATCGGCGTTTCCTTTGTTCCCGGCATCGTGGAATCGTACTCGCTTTCCACCCACATAATTGCGCCGCCAGCGGAAATCTGCTTGGGAATCCAGCTGTAGCCCGGTCTGCTGGGCGGGGTGCTGGGTTCCGGGTCGATGGTGATTCCCGCCGCCGAAACAACGCGGCAAGTTTCTCTATCTGCCTTTGCATAGGCAATGATTTCATCAGGTGTCAGCATTCTCGTATACCTCCGATAGCTTCGATAATAAGGCGGTGTACTGCTCCCGCTCATACTCCCGCTGTGCAGCGTCCAGCTCCGCCCACGGCTTCCAGGGGGAAATCATTTTGCCAGTGAATATCACGCCGTCGGCACGTGTCCACGTCTGTCCCGCCGGGATGAAGCGGTAGCCCTCAACGTAGGTGTCGCACTTACCGTCGAATGCGTCTGTTTCTACCTGTGTCCGCCCTTCGCCAGAGGTGACGTAGCACTTAAATTCTGAGCCAATATAAATTGTTTTCAAGCGTTACACCCCCTACTGCATAGAGACTTCGTAGACGTACCGGCTGCCGCCTTTTTCAGAGTACGAATAGAGCCGGATGAAGTGGCTACCGGTGATGTTGGATATATCGAGGCTTACTTCATCCGAGGCGGTATTGAGTTCTGCTTTTGCCACCGGTTTACTTGCTACGATGGAATCCTCAATAATCAAGGAAAGACTTACGCCAGGAACATTTGCGTCGGTCTTAACGGATATGGTGCTGTAATCAGTCATATCAACCTTGCTTTTCGTATACACATTTTGTGTTTTTCCCGCTTGGACAATAAGCTGTAGTGCTTGCTTTTCAGCATTAACCGTTCCTTGCCACCCACCGGTGAGAGAATCGTAGGTTTCCCCATCCTTGAACAGATAAGTGATATATAGCAACGTGACACTCTCGGTCTGGCCGTCAGTGGTTATCACGACATCGGCACTTTTCGACGTATCCCCATCAGTGGAGGTCACCGTCCACTTTCCAGCATTTGGCACAATGCAAGCCCATGTACCACTGGTGTCAGGGGCGGATAGAGTCGTTGTACCGTCAGAGCAAGTGCATGTCGAACCGGCGGGATAGGTGATGTTGATGGTGGCAGAGAAGAAAGCGATTGTAACGGTGTACTCTGTCTGAACATCAGCGGTTATGGTTGTCGGCTTGCCATCGCTGTTGACAATGGTTACGTTCCACTTGCCGCTTGCGAGCCCCTTGAATATCGCCATACCGTCGGCATTTGCGGTCTTGGTCTTCGTTTTACCGGACTTATTGGTGATGGTCACGACTACCAGAGGCGGCGCATTTACCTTAAGCGTGCCGCCTTCGCCACCACTGGCACCAAATCCATATAAAGGCACTGCTAAACTCATACGTACACCTCCACCGTGATTGGAATAGCCACCGTGGGCTTGTCCTCAAGGCACGTGAACGTGATCGTGTTGCCAGACCGGGAAGCGAAGCTCACCATACCACAGGCCTCTTTCAACGTCAGATTGGTCTCCGTGTTACTCCCGTACACTGGATAAGCCATCGCACGTTTTGTATCCGTCAGACCGGAGACCGTAACAGACTGGGTATACGGGGCGCTGGCAGACCAACCGGCAGCAGTTAACGTTGCAGTCTTTGCAACCGTGTCCACGTACCCCTTGGTTGCAGCATCAGCGCTGTCCGTGGGCACGCCTAATGCTTTGATTTGATGGGAGTTCATGACAACATTTCCGGTCATTAAACCGCCACTATTTGGCAATGCCCCAACATCATCGGCATCCAGTGTAATGTCGCCATTATCGTTCGGAGTATTGCCACACACAGAATACACCGCGCCAGTTCCATCAACACCCATACGGGACACAGAAAAAAGGTTTATTGGCGAACCTGAATTAAACTGGAGGGAAACCCACGTCCATAGATATTTACCTTGAGGAACTGTTGGAATGGACGTCAGCCAAGTACCTGACGGTCTAACTGTACCGGAATCACCTACTTGATAGTATGTATTCTGGAGCCGAAGCGTTGCCGGAGCGCCAGTATCACCTTTCTCGCCCTTGATCTCGAACCATTGATATTGCTGCCAATCGGTAGGAGCGATTAAGGCGTTGCCGCTGTATACGCCCATCCAATTGTCCGGCAGTACGCCGAAACTATGAGAAGCTGCCGTGGGCTTCTGAGACGCGTACCGAATCCAGACGTAGGCATTGTTTCCCTTATCGCCCTTTGCGCCGTTCGTGATGGTAAACGTGCTGGTGGAGCTGTCATTGTAGGTGATGCGGTATGTATCCACAAGGCCGCTGGTGGAGACTTTGGCAATGGTTGAAATGCCCCGCCCGTTTTTTACGGTGAAGTCAAAGGTAGTGGTGTCCGCCATGGTGATACGGTATGTATCCGTCAGGCCGCTGGTAGACTGCTTCACGATGCTGCTGATACCGCCATGGCCGTCAGCGGCGGCGGTCAGCCAGTTCAGCAGAATTTGTCCCGTCAGCTTCTTTGCCGCGCTGTCCTGTTCCAGGACGAAAAGGTCAGCAGCTTTTATCTGTTCCGCTGCAATCAGCTCGGATATTGCTTTATCTGCCATCTGCTTCCTCCTGTTCAGTCTCCTTGTCAGGTGCAGGAGGCGCAGACAGCGCCTGAACCACTTCTTCAATGGCCTGCATACTACCCAGCATCCTGTCCCAGTTCTCCCGTCCTGCGACCTGAACGCCCTCAAGGGTGTTCAGGACTGCCCTAAGTTTCATTACAGGGTTCATTTTTACTCCTTTCCCAGCACCACACGCACCGCGCCGGTTTCCGGTACGATAGCGATTATCTTCGTATATTGGGCGGCGTACTGCCCTTCCCACCACATTTGCACCGTCTCAGCGGGATTTGCAAATACCGTGGCAATCGTCGCCAGGGATTCCCCGAGAATACGGATGTTTATCTGCCCCGCCTGGGGGAAAGGGTTGAAATAATCGCAGTCGAATTCTTTGCCTGTTGCGGTTTTCAGTTTTTCCATACTTAAGCCCTCACTAATACAGTTTGTGATAATCCGTTTCCGTCCTTAATTGTTCGCCAAGTCACCTCTTCGTCTTTGAAATAGAAGCTCGACGCGAATAGTACGGAGGCATCAACGTAGCTTGCGGTATTCCACCCATTGAACACACCATTTGCAAAATCCGCATACCCAAGCGAGGTATTGATACCTCCGCTGGTATAGGCCGTGGATATGGTGTTGTAGCCGATTTCCGAGCCGTAGACACTATGCGATTCCAGTCCAGAGCCATTGAGGTATCCGGCACTTCCGCCGTAGTTGATGCTGCCCGCGTCAACGCTTCCCCGGAAATAGCCATTCTCCGCATACAGATTTCCGGTCGGCGTAATCTGCACGCCGTTAGCCTCAGAGCCGCACTGAATGCCGTTGACACCAATGTAAATACCCCGGCTGTTGGTGCCGTTCCAAACCTGATTGTTATAGCTTAGGTAGTCGGATTGGATATCAAAACCGCCGATTTTGCCACTAAGGGCGGTGATCTTTCCACGGACTTCTGCGCCGGACTTGGTGATCTGGAACACAGTGGTATTGTTGGCCTTGACCGTCCAGGAATCGTCAAGCAGCTCCCAACCGAAGGACGAACTACTGCCGCCGGTTTTGGTCACCCGCGCGGAGATCTGGTCGCTCTGAATGTCCAGCCGCGAGGTGAGCTCGTTCCCCTGTTCGATACGGGCAGAGACTTCGGCGGAAATCTGGTCGGCCTGAACCTTGAACGTGGACTTCATTTCGGAATAGTGGCGTTCAATTTTGCGCTGCGTAGGTGTTTTGTACTCGTACTTATAATTGATTTTTTCGCCGCCGGGTGCGGATACATTCGCCGTGTACAGTGCCCCGTGGGAAACGTTTTTGGAGTATATCCCGCTGTATAAGTTTCCGGCGGCAAATCCGTCTCCAATCTCCGCCGCCGGGTCGATATGTGCGCCATCGGCGGTATACGGCTGGTATTGAAAGCCTTGGATTCTCGATAGAATATCCTCAGCCATTTTTTGTGTACCCCACGGGCAGTCCAGAGTAAGTGTTCGCCCGCTGTCGGTTCCGGCTGAGTATTCCATTTCATCTGACACGACAACAACGACCTTTGAATATCCGTTGAAAGTGTCTTGCTTTTCCAGCGACGAAAGCGATTTTCGGACATTGATTACGTCAGACAACGATCCTGTCACCTCCAAACGTAATGGCGTAGCCGCGGGTATCGATCAGGTAGCGGGTTTCTTTTGGGATATTCCAGAAGCATACCAGAAGCAATTCCCCCGATTCGCTCATGAGAAAGCACCCGGCGTACATGGCGGCGATATATCCAAGATATTCCCGGCAAGTATATTCCGGATTGTACTGGACAGGATAGGCGTTGCGCATAATCTCCGCCGTCCTCGGGTCTACCGTCACGCCCATTGCCTGGGAAATCTCCCGCACAACGTCTATATCCTTTGCCGGCCATGTCAATTTGCTGTCTGCTGGGTAATCCTGCTCTGCGAACAGAATAGCGTCGTAGCCGTGGATTTTAAGCCACTGCACATCGTCCTCGTCAGCGTCCTGGTCGATGGAATCCGCATAAAATACGCCCTGCGGGAGCCACTCGGAGCATTCGCCGTCATCGCTGACAAGCCTTACATAAACCGCAATCCGGGACATTCCTTCAATGTTCCCGGAGGGTTTCAGCATTTTAATGTCGCACTCCCGGCTTATTACATTGCCGACGGTCGGCTCGTTCCCATCGAAAATCGCGCCGGTAGTTTCTACCGACGCGAGGATGTTAATTCCGTATCCGGCATCTGCGCCGGAAGCCCCAACCAGAATGCGGGTGCCGCCGAACGTGATTCCGTTTCCCCGTTTGTCCACAAGAAAGCCCGTATCGCCGATAGAAACCCGCGTTTCCTTCGTGTGGATGCCCGCAAGGATTTTTCTATACAGAGCAGATGTTTTCTGCATATTGCCTCCTTACTGCTCGATCAGCGGGAAGGAAATCCCCGTCCATACCGATTCCCCGGTATCGGGGTCAACGTAGGAGATCGAAGCGGGAACGTTGTTGGAATAATATTGCGCCGTCTGGCTCCCATATAGCGGGTGTAGGTTCGTTTCCACTGTGACAAACTCAGGGTTTATCAGAGCCATAAGCGCAAGCTCTTCCGCGCGGTTCATATCCATGCACGTGATATCCGCCCGGTATTTCTGCGCCACCCGGCCACGGTGCATGGTAGCGTCCATTGTTCGCCCAGCGTTGGGGCTTTCCACATCGTTGCGCTGCCATTTTATGCCGCCCTCCTGAGTAAGGTGTAGGATGTCCACACCGTTGATTTTGAAATATGGTTTTGCCATACTAACCCCCCAATGCCCGCTGTGTCCGGCGCTGCTGACGGGTGATCTCAGGTGTCAGCACACGCGCAAGCGTCGCAAGGTCGCCGGTGAACTTGATCGTGATTTCCTCGCCGGAACCGTTCTGCGAAAGCACCTCCGCAAGAGCCTGTTTAATGGTTTCCAGAGGGGCTTCAACGTTTGTGCCGTTTTTCTGGTCGCCCAGGACGGCCAAAAATTCACGGTTAGGCGGGATAACTGCGCCTTGCGCCAGTCGGGGAATGCTGACGGTGCTGATTGCAGGAATATTAAAGCCAATTGTGCCGCCGCCAAGCCAGTCTGGCGCTTTAATCTGAATTTTGTTCAGCTGGCGAATCATCCAGTTTATGCCGCCGATGATGAGATTTACTGCGCCCTCCAGAATCGATACAATACCGTTCCATATGCCCTTGAAAATCTGCTTTACGCCCTCCCATGCTTTATCCCAGTCCCCCGTGAATACTCCTGAAATAAATGTGATAATGCCGCCTAGGATTTGTTTCACGGAGTTGTAAAGGTCGGAAACCAGTTTCCCGTATGTCTCAAAAATTGCGGCTAATTCTGGATTTTTCCCGCGCAACCACTCGATGAACATATTCCATGCGTCCCTGATTGAATCAATGATAGCGTTCCATGTATTTTTAAGGCCGTCCCATATCTGCTTTAATCCTTCGGCAGTCATTTCCATATCCCCGGAAAAAACACCTTTGAAGAATTTACCGAATCCGTCGATAGTCTCCTTTAATCCGTTAATTAGTTCCTCACCATGCCCGGTAAAGGAAACCAGTGCTATAAGCGCGGCGGCAATACCGGCAATCAACAAAGGAATCCAGTTGCCGGTTAACAGGCCAATTCCAAGCCCAGCTGCCAGCAGTCCGGCAATGATGGTTAACGTGTTTTCAAGGGTAAATCCGTTTTCAATGACATCCTTTATTCCAGCAACCAGCATTGCAAGGCCGCCTATTACAAGCGCTATGCCTGCGGCGGTAGACCCGAACGCAATGGCAAGACCTCCGGCTAGAGCGGCGACACCAGCGAGCATACCGAGGAAGTTTTGCATATCAATGCCGTTGTTCCATGCGTCAAGCCAGAAATAAACCAGTGCGAACGCGCCTGCGGCAGCAAGCGCAATACCTCCGATCATGCTCAGGCTATCGGTAAACAGGCTTGCAATTTTCCACGCCAGAAGGCCGGTTGCTATAGCTCCAACAAGTCCGAGAATGGTGTTTAACTCGTCCTCTGTATCATCAAATCCGGAAAAATCGGGTGCTATCGTGCCAGAGCCTCCTCCGCCGCCGGACGTATCTTCGGTCAGCTGGTTGATCTCGTCAAATCCGAGCAGTTGCTTTTTTGCCTCTTTTGCAGCCGCTGCCGTTCCGTTAAGCGCGGATGTTTGCTTATTCAATGCCTCTGCTGCCGCTCTCGACGATTCTACGGTCTTTCCGGTCAGCACTGCAAACACGCTTGCGATTTTGTTAATTATTGCGGCAAGGATGTTGACGAACTTCGTAAACGCTGGTATGATGATATTTACCAATGGTTGTACCAGTGTAAGCAGAGCGCCCTTGAGCCTTGCAATGGCCGCAGTTGCTTCCGGACTGACCTTGATCACATCACCAACCCAATTCCGAAACTTTGAAAGCGCCTGCGTAATAACTGTAAACACAAGCGCAGAGCGAACGACGGATTTCATTCGGCTGGCGAAAGTTTTCGCGCTTTTTTCCGCCTTTTTGACACCAGCGCTCATTTTCTCGGTATTGCGTCCAGCCGAAGCGAGTTGCGCGGCGAGTTCTCCCGCCCGGCTCTTGGAGACATCAATATCACCGTTGGCCTTTTCAATTTCGCGGTTATATCTGTCAATCTTGTTGTTAACCTGATCCCACTGGTACTGTAGCGAAGTAACCGTTTCCGATTGTGCCCCTATCGCACCGGGAGATGCGCCACTGGCTTTTAACGCTTCGAGCTTCTGCTTTGCGTCATCCAGTGCCACGCCCAAAGAATCGGCCTGCTCCTCTAGCGGTATTTTCTTTGCCCCGGCTTGGCTTGCTTTGATTTCCAGAGAAGCTATTTTCTTTTCCAGTTTATCAAGCTCAGCTTGTGCTTTTTTGTTGTCGATCTCCGTGCTGAAAATGATTGAACCGTCAGCATTTGCCATATAATCACCTGCTCTTTTAATGCGCTATAGGAACTGTTGAAATTAAATGATAAAATAATGCACTGGGGGATTGCCTTATGAAAAAACTGAAAACAGTATTTATTTTTTCCGTAGCGTGGTTCTTGTCCACTCTTCTTATTCTGTCTCTTGCCACGGCTATTTTGCCTGCGAACGAAAACGGAAAAATCACTGTTGGCGCTGGGTATACAATAACTATCCTCGTTGTTCCAATAGTTTGCGGAATTCTGAGTGTAAAGTATCTTTCTAAGAGGTATTACTTTGCCAGAAAGGTCACCCCGCAAATGGTTCGTGATGCAATACAGCTATTACCGAATCTCGAACCTTTTTCAAT
>OGZK01002914.1_pt1 | contig 14115 bp, 8 predicted proteins | sample 1576791 | NCBI WGS metagenome assembly OGZK01 (sample SAMEA3541556, study PRJEB24748) | human gut metagenome | biome: human gut; feature: human-associated habitat; material: faeces | place: China | collected 2012
AAGTAATCATCATGACCGATGCCGACGTCGATGGTTCTCACATCGACACGCTGATTATGACGCTTTTCTTCCGCTACTTCCCGCAAGTTATCCAGCAGGGTTGCTTGTACATCGCCACTCCTCCCCTTTACCTTTGCACCAAAGGCAAGGCGAAAGAGTATTGCTGGACAGACCAGCAGCGCCAGAAGTTCATCGACACTTACGGCGGCGGTTCGGAAAACGCAGTACACACCCAACGCTACAAAGGTTTGGGTGAAATGAACCCGGAACAGTTGTGGGAAACCACCATGAATCCGGAAAACCGCATGCTGAAGCAGGTGCATCTTGAAAATGCAGCCGAAGCCGACTATATCTTCTCCATGCTGATGGGTGAAGACGTGGGCCCGCGCCGCGATTTCATCGAAAAGAATGCAACGTATGCAAATATTGACGCTTAATAAATAATAAATAACCAACCTCACATCTTACAACGAGGAAGCCCCGGACGGGCAGGATAATCCTGCTGACCGGGGCTTTTCCTTTATCCCTCTTCTCCTCCAAAGAAGAGGCCCGTCTCCGCACGGAAGAACTATAGGATTCCTTGTTTTTTCATCTCTTCCACTACCAATTCCAGCTCTGCATACCAGTCCTCACCAAACTTACGGATAAGCGGCTCTTTCAGAAACTTGTACACGGGCAGATTTTCCTTTTGTCCCAACAGCATAGCGGCTTTGCAGACATCCCAACGATGATAGTTCACTGCCTTATAGAGTCCGTAGTTCCCCACCCTTATCGGATAGAGATGGCAGGATATAGGTTTGTAGAAGTTGGTCCTACCCTCACGGTAAGCCTTTTCGATGGCACAATAGCAACAGCCTTTATCATCATAGCAGGTAAAGACGCAATCCTTGTTGTTTACAATAGAAGTCACCAGGTCACCTTCACAATCGGTATAGACCACACCTTGCTCCTCTATCACGGTGCGGGCTTCGGGAGAAAGCTCGTCCCAAATCAGCGGAAGCACCTCTTCCAGTTTCTCCACCTCGTCCAGCTCTACGGGAGCACCGGCATCGCCCTCAATGCAGCAAATCCCCTGGCAGGCACCCAAGTCACACAAGAACTTCTCGCGCAAGACATCGAAAGAAACCACAACATCACCAATCTGTATCATAATCGTTCTATTGAAAAAAAGACGCGGATTATCCGGATTGCACAGACTCAACTTTAAGAGCATCCGTGGAATCCGTATAATCCGCGTCTAAATATTGTTACGGCTTTGACGCCTTACTTAATCAAATCCTTACCAGTCATTTCGGCCGGCTGCTCCATACCCAAGATATGCAGGATAGAAGGAGCTACGTCAGCCAATACACCGTTCTCAACCTTGGCGTCCTTGTTTGCAGTAACGTAAACGAAAGGAACGGGGTTCAGAGAGTGGGCAGTATTCGGAGTACCATCCTCATTCAGAGCATGGTCGGCATTACCGTGGTCGGCGATGATGATTACTTCATAATCGTTTGCCTTGGCAGCCTCAACGGTGTCTTTCACACATTCGTCAATGGCTTTCACTGCCTTCTCGATAGCTTCGTAGATACCGGTATGTCCCACCATATCACCATTGGCGTAGTTCACCACGATGAAATCGAACTTCTGGGTCTTGATAGCTTCAACCAACTTGTCCTTCACCTCGTACGCACTCATTTCAGGCTTCAAGTCGTAAGTGGCAACCTTCGGAGAAGGAACCAGGATGCGCTCTTCAGCATCGTAGGGAGTCTCGCGGCCACCGTTGAAGAAGAAAGTCACGTGTGCATACTTCTCTGTTTCGGCAATGTGCAGCTGGGTCTTGCCATTGGCAGCAAGATATTCGCCCAATGTGTTCTGTACATTCTCCTTATCAAAAAGGATATGTACACCCTTGAAGCTGGCGTCATACGGAGTCATGCAGTAGAACTGCAGGCCCGGAATGGTTTGCATGCCTTGTTCGGGCATATCTTGCTGGGTGAGGACAACGGTCAATTCCTTGGCACGGTCGTTACGGTAGTTGAAGAAGATTACAACATCACCTTCCTTGATGGTACCGTCGAAGCCACCGTTCACAATCGGCTTGATGAATTCATCCGTAACGCCTTCGTCGTAGGACTCCTGCATAGCCTGGACCATATCCGTAGCGACCTTCCCTTCACCGTTTACCAACAAATCGTAGGCAACCTTCACACGTTCCCAACGTTTGTCACGGTCCATGGCATAGAAACGTCCCACGATGGAAGCAATCTTGCCGGCAGACTTCTCACAATGGGCAGTCAGCTGCTCAATGAAGCCTTTACCGCTCTTCGGGTCGGTATCACGACCGTCCATAAAGCAGTGGATGAAGGTATTCTCGATACCGTATTCCTTGGAAATATCGCAGAGTTTGAACAAATGGTCAAAAGAGCTGTGCACGCCACCGTTGCTGGTCAGTCCCATAAAGTGGATATTCTTGCCGTTTTCCTTTGCATATGAGAAAGCAGAAACAATTTCCTTGTTCTTCAGGATGCTGCCATCGGCACAAGCACGGTTAATCTTCACCAAGTCCTGGTAAACGATGCGTCCGGCACCGATATTGAGGTGACCTACTTCAGAATTACCCATCTGTCCGTCGGGCAAACCAACGTTTTCACCGCTTGCCTGAAGCTCGGAATGCGGATAAGCTGCCAACAGACTGTCCCAATACGGAGTAGGTGTATTGAAAATCACATCATCTTTACCTTGATCGCCGATACCCCAGCCATCAAGAATCATTAAAAGGGCTTTCTTACTCATAATATTAATCGAATTTAATTGTATAATCTTTTTGTATGATACAAACGTTCTTTATAGTAGGAACCTGTTTTTGCGCTGCAAAGGTACAAAAAACAGCTGTTAAAGCGTACTGTTTCAAATGATTTATGTATTTTTGATTTGATATTCACCAATAAAACGAACGGAGACGTTGACTGCAATGCCTCTGTTCCAAGCTGAAAGGAGGCAAACAATGAGAAAGTATCTCTACAGTGAAAACGGCTTCACTGAAAAGGCCGAATGGCAACCCAACTGCTGGGTCAACGTAGAATGCCCGGACAACGATGATTTCAAATTCCTTACCGAAGAGCTGAAAGTTCCCGAATCATTCTTGGAAGACATAGCCGACGTGGACGAGCGCCCGCGTACGGAAACAGAAGACAACTGGCTGCTGACCATCCTCCGCATCCCGATGCAGAGCAACCAACGCGGCGTGCCGTTCATCACCGTGCCCATCGGCATTATCACCAATGACGGAATCATCGTTTCTGTCTGCTATCACCACACGGAGCTGATACCGGACTTCATCCAGCACACACGCCGGAAGAACATAGTCGTCAACAATAAACTGGATTTGATTCTGCGAATCATCTACTCTTCCGCCGTCTGGTTCCTGAAGTATCTGAAACAGATAAACAACGACGTGGCCACCGCCGAAAAAGAGCTGGAGAAAAGCATCCGCAACGAAGACCTCCTGCAACTGATGAAGCTGCAGAAGACGCTGGTCTACTTCAACACTTCCATCCGTGGCAATGAAGTGATGATAGGACGGCTGAAAAACATCTTTCAGGACACCAATTATCTGGATTTGGAATTATTGGAAGACGTGGTCATCGAGTTGAAGCAGGCATACAATACCGTGAACATCTACAGTGATATCCTGACGGGAACCATGGATGCCTTCGCCTCCATCATCTCCAACAATGTGAATGCCATCATGAAACGTATGACAAGCCTCAGCATTACACTGATGATTCCCACGTTGATAGCCAGTTTCTACGGTATGAATGTAGACATCCACCTGGAGAGTTTTCCGCACGCGTTTATTTTCATCATACTTTTGTCGGCAATATTATCAGCAGTGACATTCGTATGGTTCAGAAGGATTAAGTGGTTCTAAACAGCATCATTGTCCGAAGTTCAGCGACAACTGCCCATCCCCCAAGAGATTGAACGTCAAGCGATGATAGGGTGTAGTGCCCCGCTCAGCAATGGCGGCACGATGTTTCTTGGTGGGATACCCCTTGTTACGATTCCAGTCATAATACGGATATTCCTCGTGAAGGCGGTTCATGTAGTCATCACGATAGGTCTTTGCCAAAATGGAGGCGGCAGCGATGGAAAGGTACTTCCCGTCTCCTTTCACTACGGTAGTATGCGGCAAGTCCCGATATTTTTTAAAGCGGTTGCCGTCTATCAGCAGATGTTGCGGACGGACATTCAGTTGGTCAACAGCACGGTGCATGGCAAGAAAGGAGGCATTGAGAATATTGATTTTGTCAATTTCTTCGGGAGAGACGACGCCCACCGCCCATGCCAGAGCCTCTTTTTCAATCACTTCACGCAAGGTATAGCGTTGTTTTTCCGTCAGCTGCTTGGAGTCGTTCAAAAGTTCATTCTTAAAGTCCGTTGGCAGAATAACAGCAGCGGCATAGACCGCACCGGCCAGACAGCCGCGACCGGCCTCATCGCATCCTGCCTCTATCAAATCTTTATTCAAATAAGGTAATAACATATATATCGCTATCTTTGAGGCACAAAGATAAATCTTTTTGGAGGGAAACCGGACTTCTAAGAAGAATTAATTAAATTTGCAGAAACAAGACGATGCCATGAAGAAAAACCTATGTCTACTACTCGTATGTCTTCTGTCAGCAGCCGCCCCACTGCAAGCTCAAGACATGCAGCAAGCACAGAAATTGATTGACCAAGCACAGAAATACCTGTACAACAACCCCAAACAAGCTTCCTACTATGCAGCTCAGGCTTCTGCCTTGTTTCCCGAAGATGAGCCCAGTGAGGTCCGCGCACAAGCCATGATTCTCTACTGTCAAGCCGAACAATTGTTGGGGAACTTCGACCTAAGTATCAAGAATCTTTATGACACCCAAAAATATATCCATCCCACCAACAAAAAACAAATGGCACAACTCTGCTCCTTGATGGGGCGTGTATACAGCAAACTAGGCGATTACAACAAAGCCATTGAACTGAACGACAAAGCAACCTCCATCTTCAAATCCATCGGCGATTCCACCTCTGTGGCCGGATGCTATAACGAACGTGGAGTAATGCACCACTTCATGAGTGAATTTACCGTTGCCGAGCGTTTCTTCCAGCGTGCGCTGGCCATCAACCGTGCCCAACGAAACCTGAAAGAGATTGCAACCAACCTGAACAACCTCTGTCTGTACCGGGGAAATACGGAAGAGAAACTTTCTTTCATCCAGGAAGCCATCACCATCAACAAGAATCTGGATGCCCAATGGTCTCTTGGCGAAAACTACAACAACATGGGGAAACAGTATTACTATGACAAGCAATACTCCAAAGCCTTGGAAGCCTTGCATAAAGCCTACGAGTATGCCCACAACATCGGAGCCCGCGAACTGATTTGCGACAATTACGAATATTCGTCCATGGTATATGCAGCTATAGGTGACTATGCCCAAGCTTATAAGTATCTGGACAAGAGGTACCACCTGGGCAAAGAACTGCAAAGTAGCAACAAGCTACGCAACATCGAGCAGGAAATTTCCTATAAAAGATACCAAGACCAAAAATATGCTACTGAAATGCAGGAACAAACCTACAAGATAGAGCTACTGAAACGCAATTTGTGGCTTTTGGGCAGCGTACTTATTCTGGGAATAGCTTTCAGCATCTTTCTATATAAATGGTATAAACGCCGAAAAGATTTGCAACTGATAGAAGCACGCTACCAATTGCAACTGTCCGAAAAAGAAGTGGCCGAACTGAAGATGCATCAGCAAGAGCTGGAACTTCAAAATGTACACAATGCCCTGGCTACCAGTCGGCAGGAGGCAACCAGCTTCGCCGTATTCCTGAAAAGCCGCAATGAACTGCTGGACAAAATACGCGGAATGGTGAAAGAAGGATATAAGATGGACGCGCAAGCCATCACGCCCCACCTGAAGAAAATCAACGCATTCATCAGCCAGAGCCAAAGCGGAGACAAAACCAACAGTGCCCTATTGACAAACATCGATGATAAAAGTAATGAATTCCTCCAAAGACTGGTAGCGATTCATCCCAAACTGACACAAGGCGAGAAATATCTTGCCACCCTGCTAAGGGTGAACCTGTCTACCAAAGAAATATCCATGTTGACCGGCACCACCCCCAAAACCATCAATATGAACCGATACCGCCTGCGCAAATCCCTCAACCTCTCTTCCGAAGAAGACCTAACCGACTATCTACAGAATATATAACCCGGCTCAAGGCTGAAAATATTTATTTTGCATTTCTACCCTCACCGCCCTCACTGCTTACCTAAAAGTCTTTATTCATCGGACTTTCAGAGGTGAGTAAGGGCAATTTCAAAAAGGTGAGGGTAAAGTTTGCTCTCACTTTGTCTCAGTAGAAACAAGGCATCGAACAAGTAAGCATAGGCTCGCAAGTCCGGAAGAAGGGACTACTGTATCAGTATGCAAATGAAAGAACCGTCTACTAATGGCGTTTATAAAGAAAAAAAGTGTCTAGTGAAATCAAGAAAAGACAGGAAAAGACAGCTTTCTTTTTGTTTCCCCCAATATAACCGCTTGTTTCAACACACAGAACGGTTTGTTTCGACGTGTAAAACAATGTGTTTCATTAGGGCGAACACTTTGTTCCATTATAGTGAACACTTTGTTTCATACTATATAAACACCTTGTTTTATGTTGTGCAAACAAAACGTTTTATACTACATGAACGAAGTGTTTTGTACTGCAGAAACAAAGTGTTCATCACTATGAACTAATAAGTTATCCGTATTTTGCAAGAGATAAGATATGAATGTCATCCGTCTTATACTCGACTTCCTCTTTTACAGATGGCTTGCAGATAAAACATCTGCAAGGGACATCATTGATAAACAGTAGTATCTCAACTCTCCTCCGGGGGAGGAGAGTTGAGATACTACTGTTTATCAATGATTATAAAAGACTTGCGAAACTTGAGTTGCTTGATATTTCTAAAAGAGTTGGTTTCCTTCTTCATCTAATCACCGTTTACTTGCGCAACTCAATAATTAATGTAAATCGGGAAAAGTTTATGTGGATATAGTTTTGTAGATATAGAATATCTCATTTATCCCTATTTATCAGATACTTACAAAACTATTTGTAGATAATAAAACAAAGAATATCCCTCTCTTGTAGTCTGCTTGTAGATAACATTCATTAGCAATTCCTGTTTATGAAGCTTAATTTAGCATTGTGAAAAACCAATAGTATTAACCTTAAAAACTTATTCAAATGAGTAAAAGTAACTACTACAAAGAAAGAGTCATTCAGCTACTTCTCTTCTTTGCTTTTATGCTGCCTATGGGCGCATTGGCACAGAACATTCAGCTGAACGGTACCGTAACCGATGTTTCCGGTGAATCTGTCATCGGAGCCAGTGTATTAGAGAAAGGAACAACAAATGGAGTAATCACTGACATCGACGGTAACTTTACCCTCAGCGTTTCCCCAAAAGCCACTATTATTATCTCTTACGTGGGCTATGCTCCACAAGAAATCGCCCTCAATGGTCGCAAGGAATTGAAAGTGGTGCTGAAAGAAGACACCGAACTACTGGACGAAGTAGTCGTTATCGGTTATGGCACACAAAAGAAATCGGATGTTTCCGGTTCGGTAAGTTCCGTATCGGGCGATAAACTAAACAACATACCTACCGCTAATGCCGAAACTGCCCTGCAGGGTATGGCTCCCGGTTTGATAGTTAACTTTGGTAGCGGTGCCGCCGGCTCCACTCCCAGCCTGCAGGTGCGCGGTGTAACCACTTATGGAACAGACAACTCTCCGTTGGTAATTATCGATGGCGTTCCGGGTGATATGAGTTTTCTGAACCCCGAAGACATCAAGTCAATGTCTGTATTGAAAGACGCTGCCACCGCCGCTATTTACGGAGCACGCGCCGCCGCAGGCGTTATCCTGATTGAGACTTACCGTGGTACCAAATCCAAACCCAAAATCACGTTCTCAGCTTATTGGGGAGTGGATCAGATAGCCAAGAAACTGGATGTCTGCAATGCCGAAGAATTTATCCACATGGCAAAGATGGCCCGTACAAACGCCGGTCAAAACCCCAAAAACTGGCCTGCTTACATTGCGGCTTATGAGCAAGACCCCACACAGTTTGGCGACACCGATTGGCAGGACGAATACTACCGCAACGGCTTCACACAGAAATACAATGTGGGGTACACTAGTGGCAGTGAGAATGCCAACGTAGCTTTGTCCGTATTCTATTCAAAAAACGAAGCCATCGTGACCGGCACGGGTGACGAGAAGTATGGCTTCCGCTTAAACTCAGACATGAAACGCGGCAAGTTCAAAGTGGGCGAATCAGTAAACTACAGCCGTTGGGAATCGGAAATGGAAGCCAACTCAGGTTTTCCCGGCATATACCAAGTGACCAACATGGAACCTATCGCACGTCTGTATGACGAGAATTGTGACGGCGGATACGGTGGTGCCATCCCCGGCATGAACATGAGCGATGCTGCCAACATGGTAGGTTATAATAACCTGATTGAGAACACCCGCGCCACAGATTACATCAAAGGATCGGGCTATCTGCAATATGAGCCCATCAAGGGACTGGTAATCAAGGCACAAGCAAGCCGTAGCCTCCTTTTCCGCGAAACCCGCGTATTCAAACCTACTTACGAACTGGGTGCCATGAAGTGGAACGAAAGCGCCTCACTATCACAGACCCGCACCAGAAGCGTCAACGACCTGCTGGAACTGACTGCCAACTACAACTTCACCATCAAAGACAGTCACGACTTCGCCTTCCTGCTGGGAGCTTCACAAGAAGAAAGCACTTACGACCTATTGGGTGCATCGGGTTCCGAATTCGAGAACAACGACATGGGCATTCTGGGCCAGGCACGCAAAGACTATGGTGTGCAAGGTGAAAAGACCCGTAGCGGCTTGCGTTCCGTATTTGGCCGTGTGAACTATAGTTGGAAAATGCGCTACATGTTAATGGCCTCGTTCCGCTATGACGGTTCTTCACGTTTTGCCGACGGTAACCAGTGGGGGTTCTTCCCCTCTGTATCAGTAGGCTGGAACATTGCCAACGAACCTTTCTGGGAAGATATGAAAGAAACAGTCAGCTCCTTCAAATTGCGTATGAGCTACGGCGCCCTCGGTAACCAATCGGTACCTCTCTATCTCTACATTCCCAAATTGGACTCCAACGCCGACAACATCAACTACCCCTTCGACGGCAAAGTCGTAAACCAGGGATATGCAGTACGTAGCCTCCCCTCAAGGAACATCAAGTGGGAAACTACCTTCTACAAAAACATCGGTGTGGACATGAGCCTATGGAACAACAAACTGGAATTCTCGATTGAAGGTTACATCAAGGACACCAAGGACATGCTTTCCGAAAAGAACATCAGTCTGTCTACCGGTTACGGTGCACTGACGGTGAACGACGGTGAACTGCGCACCACCGGTATGGAAATGCAACTGATTTACCACGGTAATGCAGGTAAGGACTTCAAGTATGACCTTGACTTCAACCTGAGCCACTTCAAGAGTAAACTGAAATCAATGGCAGACCCCAACTATATGTACGAATATGGTGCTTCACGTACCTACGTGGGTGGTTACTTCGGTGAATTCTGGGCTTACGAAACCGCAGGCATCATCCAAAATGAAGCAGAAGCCAAACTTTGGAAAGAATCACACGGACGCAAGGACAGCAAAGGCAACTGGATTCCCATGCAGCCCAACGCAGAACCCGGTGACCTCCGCTTCGTAGACCAAAACGGTGACGGCATGCTGGACAGCGATGACAAGAAGCTTCTGGGCAACGGTTGCCCCAAGGCCTCTATCGGCTTCAACGTAACACTGAATTACAAAAACTTCGATTTGGTAGCCAACTTCTACGGTGACCTCGGTGTAGACCGTTACAACTATACCAAATATCAATTGGAACGTATGGATACCAAGTTCAACTATGGCAGAAACGCACTGAAAGCATGGACTCCGGAGAACCCCAACACCAACATTCCACGTGCCGTATACGGCGACCCGAACAAGAATGCTCGCACTTCCGACCGTTTCATCGAACGAGGCGACTTCTTCCGCCTGAACAACTTGCAACTGGGCTACAACCTGCCTGCTACAGTTTGTGGTAAGTTGGGCATCAGCAACCTCCGTTTCTATGTAGGTGGTACACGCATCTTTACCATCACCGGTTACAGTGGCTATGACCCCTCTACCAACGGTGGTATTGACCGCATGGGTTACGACTATGCTTCATCACCTCTATGCCGTACTTTCATGGCCGGTATTAAATTCGGATTTTAATTGAACCAAAACTTTAAAAAAGATGATTATGAAATTAAAGAATATATTATTGTGCGCCTCAGTCTTAGGAGGCCTGGCACTCTCTTCATGTACCGGGAATTTCCTGGATGAAGACAGAAACCCCAACTCACTGGACCCCGAAAACTTCTGGAAGAGCGAATCCGACATCCTCAAAGGACTTACCGCAGCCTACGCTGGACTACAGCCTACCATCGAATGGGCGCAACCTTTCGAACGCTACATTGTGATAGACAACTACCGCAGCGACGAGCTGGACTACCGCCCCGACGTGACCGCCTGGATGGAACTGGCCATGTACAACAACGAATCGACCAACTACGTGCCCAACGATGAATGGACCAACCTCTATACCAGCATCAACTATTGCAACCAGTGTCTGGACAACATTCCCAATGTGCCCGACAACGATGACGAAGGCATCAAGCAGACCAAAGCGACCAGTATTGCCGAGGCACGTTTTCTGAGAGCTTTCTACTACTACCGTCTCTTCATCAACTTCGGTGAAAGACTACCTATGTTCGAGCACGAACTCGAAGGTACCGAAGAGGAATTCTATCCTCCTCAGGTAGAAGCCGGCAGACTGAAGACTTTCATCGAGACAGAACTGAGTGAATGTCAAGCCAACCTTCCCGAAAAATGGAATACAAACATGGCCGGACGCGTCACTAAATATACTGCCGCAGCACTCTTAGGCAAATACTATATGTTCATCGGCGAAAAGGCCAAAGCCAAAACAGAATTCTGGAAAGTCATTGACAGTCACAGATATGAACTGATGGAGAACTATGGCGACAACTTCAACGGACTACACGAGAACAATAAGGAATCCATCCTTGAAGTACAGTTCACCGGAAGTCTGGAAGGCGGGCACTACGAATACAATCTCTTTACCTTGCACTTGGGTCCCGACAGTGGCTGTGGCGCATACGAGGAAGCATATCCGTCCAAATGGTTATTCAATACACTGAAGAAAGACCTCACCGAAGATGGGGAATACAGCGACCGATTGTATGAGACTATCATTTTCGACGATCCCAAATCCCGTCCGTTCTATTACGAAGACGGCAAAGGATTCAGTGATTACCACCAAGAAGACAATATCTACTGGCGCAAATATGTGACTTACGACAAGTCATTGGGTGATTACTGGGATTATTCCGGTTTCAACATCCCCCTCATCCGCTATGCGGACATCCTGTTGCTCTATGCCGAGTGTCTGAACGATGAAGGAAACTCTAAAGAAGCCATCAAATACATCAACAAAGTACGTGACCGTGTACACGTAACGCCACTGTCCGACACCCTAAGTAAAGAACAAGTGCTGAAGCACCTGCAGGATGTGGAACGTCCTTGCGAACTGGCCCTCGAAGGCTCACGCTGGTATGATCTCATCCGTTGGGGCATTGTGGAAGACGCACTTAAGAGTCATGAAAAGCCTTTCGCAAGCAATTTCATATCGACCAAGCATATCAGACTCGCTATCCCTCACAAAGAATTCCTGATGAATCCTGATTGGGTGCAAAACGAAGGTTACACAAAATAACCGATAACCCTACAACTCAGTCTCTATCGGAAGCGAAATGCCGGAAACGGGATCCCATCCGATAGAGATTGCTTTTAATAGAACTCTCTGTTTCAAGACTTCATTTCATCATATACTTAATTTACCATGAGACATCCAAATAAAAACATCGCTTTGACTGGCATCGTTGCCTGCATACTGGCCTCGTGCGTCAAAGCTCCCACTTCTTCAGAACCGCTTTTATCCAAGCAAGCGGACTTCTGTAATCTTATCAACATAAAGAACACTCCCGCCGGAGCCGTAGACTGGGATGCCTACGTCTTTGCCGACAAAGGTGCTTGGATGGCATACTCACTGCCCGACAACGAAAACCGTCGCCATGCCGGTGCTTTCATGGGACCTATGGTCATGACCGGACGCGGATGGATAGCTGCCGGACTCGCCGAACCTACGCTGTGGGTGAACGGCGAACAGTATAGGATGGTGTACAATGTACAGACCACCCGATACCTCCCCGGCAAACTGATACAGGAATACAACGATGAGAACTTAAACTTCACTACCGAATTGTGCTACCTCACCTCACGTTCCGTAGCCATACGTTCAATCGTGAAGAATATGAGCCAAAAACCGGTAAAGGTCAGCTTCGACTGGAACGGAGGCGTATACGAGCCTACCTCTGTCGTAAGCAGCATAGATAAAGGTCTCTCTTTCATCCGCCCCAAAGATTCCACGAACACGGTAATCCGATTCCTCACAGCAGACAAGATTCAGGCTGTGGGGAGCGATAGCCTGCACGTCACAGAAAAGAGTGAAATGACCCTGGAACCCGGCAAGACTTATCAGTCGGAGATGACCCAAACCCTGACGCTGCGCGGTGAAGACACAGCCAAAGAACTGGCTGCCATAGCAACGCTGAATATAGACAATTGCTTTGAACTAAACGAACAGCAATGGAACGCACAAATCGCTTCGTTGCTGAGCGGAAACAGCATCGCTGGAGGAGCATTAGTTTTACTCGGAACCAATGATGGGTTTGCCAGTACCAAACAGCAAGTACCTCAAGGACAACAAATACCGCAAGGTACTCGTAAAAGCAATGATGACCCTGAACAGCAACTACCGCACCCCTGCCGGTGACATCCTGCATGGCGGCAGCAACCCGTCGTACAACGGATTCATCAACGGCATCTGGTCGTGGGACTCCTGGAAGATTGCTTCGGGCAACGTACATTTCAACGAGGAGATAGCCAAAAGCGAAATGATTACCCTCTTCGACTATCAAGCCGACAACGGCATGGTACCCGACTTCATCAGCTACAACAAGAAATACAATAACTGGCGCGATGCCAAACCGCCCGTAGCCGCCTGGGGAGCCATGAACGTGTATAAAGCTACCGGCGACAAGAAATTCCTCGAAACAATGTTCGACAAGCTCTATAAGTTCCATCAGTGGTGGTATGCCGAGCGCGACCACAATCACAACGGCATCTGCGAATACGGTTCCACCGACGGCACTCTCATTGCTGCCTGTTGGGAAAGCGGCATGGACAACGGCGTACGCTTTGACGATGCCGTGATGCAGAAAAACAGCGAGAAGGCATGGTCCATGAACCAGGAGAACATCTGCCTGAACTCGTTCCTCTACGTAGACAAGACCATCCTCGCCGAAATGGCAACCCTCCTGAACAAGCCCGAACTGGCGGCACAGCTTAATGCCGAAGCCAAAGTCATCAAAGAATTCGTACAGACAAAGATGTGGGACAAGGAAACCGGATTCTTCTACGACACCCGTATCGATACCGGCGAGCACATCAAAGTGATGGGTGCCGAATGCTGGCTGCCACTCTGGGCAGGCATCGCCACTCCCGAACAGGCCAAACAGGTGATGCAGAAGATGATGGACCCGCAGAAGTTCAACTCCACCCTTCCATTGGGTACCTTGGACATCAGCCATCCTCGCCTGCGTCCCGTGCGCGGCTACTGGCGCGGCCCGGTCTGGGTAGACCAAGTGTACTTCGGTATCACCGGCCTGCGCAACTATGGTTTCGACCGGGAAGCCGACATACTGACTGAGAAGTTCATCAACAACGCCCAAGGACTCACCACCGACGGCCCTATCCACGAGAACTACAACCCGCTGACCGGCGAAGCGCTCAATTCGCCTAACTTCGGCTGGAGTTCGCACAGAGCTGCGGATGTATCCCCGGTCCAGG
>OGZK01002916.1_pt1 | contig 14100 bp, 6 predicted proteins | sample 1576791 | NCBI WGS metagenome assembly OGZK01 (sample SAMEA3541556, study PRJEB24748) | human gut metagenome | biome: human gut; feature: human-associated habitat; material: faeces | place: China | collected 2012
TGCCCCTTTCCAGCGGCGTTTTCCGGCTCTCCCTTGCGGGGTCTTCGCCGGGTATCCCATGCAGGCGGTCATTCTGTTTTCAAGGTTCAATTGGCACCTTGCTGGTAGCTTATCACACTCTCAAACGAATTTTTAGGACCTGACAGGTCCGGTTTTGAGGGAGAAAAGCGGAAGTGATAGTTCCGGTTTCCTGCTGCAAACCATTGGAAAAATTATATCACATCGTAAATTTTGTTTTTAGGAACTGGTAGTTCCGGTTTTTAAAAAATATGAAGTGAATTTCAAGGCAAAATCGGAACTATTGGTTCTGGTTTTGCGTATCAACGTAATTTCAAATATTGGGTGCCGTTCTCTCTGCATGGTGTTCCTGCCCCTTTCCAGCGGCGTTTTCCGGCTCTCCCTTGCGGGGGTCTTCGCCGGGTATCCCATGCAGACGGTCATTCGGTTTTCAAGGTTCAATTGGTGTCTTGCTGGTAGCTTATCACACTTTCAAAAGAATTTTTAGGACCTGACAGGTCCGGTTTTGCGTGGATTTTATTCTGAACTCTCTTGAAAATCGGACATCGTGCCGGGTGCGTAAGATAAGTATACCGTATCCTTTTGCTGCTGAACAGGAAGTATTCGTTCCGGTTTTGATGTCTTTTTTCGGCTTTTATGGGCAAAAACCGGAAGCTTTAGTTCCGGCTAACCACCGGATCGCTTTTATCATAGCAGAAATCTCGTTGAATTTTCAGGAGGTCGAACCTTCGGTTTAGACACAAAAAAACGGAGGTATCGCCTCCGTTTTTGCATACAACTTGCTTTAGCTGCGTGCATTTCGTTTTGCACAAAAATAACCGTCCGCTTCAAGTTAAACTTGAAAACGGACGGTCTGGCTTGCAAAATAATTTTCAAAATTGGAGGGCAGGTTGAGAGGCTTCATAGTACCAGCAAGCAGTGCAGACGTATATACATCTGCGAACTTGTTGGGGCAAGGCCCCTCCATCTGCTGTCGCAGACCGTTCTGTCGCTTAAAAGCCCCACTGGGGCTTTCATTGCTGCACTGCGCTCCGCAAACGCGAATTTTGCTCTGCAAAATACTTGTTGGGAACACCCAAACCCTTGAACTGCATCCGGTGGATGCAGTCTGTGCGATTGCATCGCTGATTCGTTCAAACTCATCGCAGCCCTATATTATCGCTCACACTCCCGATCAGGATGTCAAATGCAGAAGCGGCCATCCGCATCTACGCAAACAGCCGCTTCATGATTCATTTTGTACTGGTCACTGCAGCACCTTATTCATCAACTCCTGATAGCTGTCCACATGGTCGTATGTCACAAGTCCATCTGACAATTTTGCAAAGAGCTTCTTGGCGCAGTCGATCTTGGATTTCTCGATTGGGCGTAGGTTCAGGCTCTCCATCGTGCCTTTGGTTTCTGCTACAAAATAGATGTGCTTCACCTTGCCCTCATGGAACACGATTGCCCAGTCCGGGGAGTAGTGTCCAACCGGGGTCGGAATATAGAAGCCTTTCGGCAGTTTTGCATAGATAAAGACTTCCTCTGCACCATCCAGATTTTCCGCAAACTTCCGTTCCACGCTCTTTTCCGCTGTGCCATCGGTGAAAACGTAATCCTGAATCGCCTTTTGTGCCTTGTAAGCCTTATCCATCGTCAGAGCGTGTTTCTCTGCCGTAAAGATGCTGCTGTCGTAGCTGCCCTCAATGGTATCATAGGTGATATGCTCCACGATCATGGTAGCTTTCTGCTCCTTGACCAGCCGGATCACCTTTGCGATAAATTCTTCTGGGTTGTTCTGGTACATCGCAAAGGTTGTCGGCTTGATGCCCTGCAAAATCCGTGCAACGGTATGCCGGGTCAGCGTTGTGCCCTCTGCAATTTTGCCGATCAGGTCATACGCAACCTGACCTGCGTAGTCATGTTCTAATTTTTTTGTTCTGCTCTTGGCATCGCTGAAGCTGCTGCTTTCCCGCACCATATCGGCACTCAGAACATCTTTCTGACCAGCATAGGTGACGGTATATTGCAACCGGCTGACGTACAACTCGCTGTCGATGTGTACGATTGCTTTCTGAATCAGTTCCTCAGAATCAAAATCCACCGTATAGGCGTATTTGTGGTTGATCGTCTGCCAGAGCTTCTGGAACTCGGCTTTTTCAAACCGGTCGTTCAGCGGATTTTCCAGCACTTTCGGCTTGTTGCCATCCTCAAACATGGATTTAAGCATACTGTCATCATAAATCGCCTGCACAAGCGTGTGCACGCCCTCTTCAATGGGCTTCAGCGTTTCCGGCACCGGTGCCAGTGTTCCGGCCTGCACATCGTCCCGGTAGTCCTGCGTGATGTTATCCTGCTCATCCACATAGTTATTGCGGACAAGATACTGATAAATTGCCCGTGCCTGACGGTCATCCACCTTGACCGTTTTGCCACCAAGCTTGATGGCCTTTCCAACGAAGTAGTCGATGTCTGCCTTGCGTGGGCGGTCATGCAGCACTGCTTCGGTCTGCTTTTGCAGTCCGTCTACAAACCCTGCATAGCTCTCGCTGGCAATAACGGTCAGGACGTTAATATCCTGCACCTTATCTCCCAGCACTTCCGCATCCATGCGGTTTCCGTCCTTATTCACGCACAGACGCAGACCACGGCCTACTTCCTGCCGCTTCTGCGTGGTGCTGTCGCTGTGCTTCAGGGTGCAGATCTGGAACACATTCGGGTTATCCCAACCTTCCCGCAGTGCGGAGTGGGAGAAGATGAACCGGGTCGGCTCTTCAAAGGACAGCAGACGTTCCTTGTTTTTCAGGATCAGATCATAGGCAGAAATGTCATCCGACATATCTGAGCCACGCTTGACCGAACTGTTGACGCTGTGACCTTTCTTGTCGATGCTGAAATAGCCCTTGTGGACATCATGTACATCGGTTGAATCCAGATAGGCTGTATAAGCAGGGTCGAACAGGGTGCGATGCTCATTCAGAACCGAAAGATACTCCTGCTCAAAAATCTTGCCGTACTCGCCCAGCAGTTCGTTACCGTCTTCATCGTACTGGCGGTATTTTGCCACTTCGTCGATGAAGAACAGCGAAAGCGTCTTGATGCCCAGTTTGAAAAGTTCCTGCTCTTTTTCAAAGTGCGAAAGGATCGTTTCATGGATCTGCACCCGGCGCATATCATTTTCGGAAACGTCACCGGTAACATCGCCTTTGCGGATGGTATCGCCGTTCGTAAAGGTCACAATGCCCGTGATCGGGTCGATTCCCGACACTACGAAGCCCTTGTACTGCTCCATTTCCCCGGAGATGTAATAGAGATTATCGCCCACATCCAGCGTATGGAACTCTCGCTTCGTGCCGTTCTGGTGGCTGACCTCCAGCTCCACTTTTGCCCGTGGCGGATTCTTCGGGGAGATGATGATGCTTTCCAGATACAGATACTTGTCCGTACCACGCAGATTTTTGACCTCAAAGCCTTTGACTTCGATTTTCTTGACCAGCCGCTTATTATAAGCGTCCAGCGCATCCAGAACGTAGATCAGATTGTGCTGCTTGGCGTGGGTAGCAGAGTAATTCAGTGTGAAAAGCGGATTGAACTTTTTCAGGGCTTTCTGCGTGGCAGAGTCCTCTTTGCCCATCTTCTGCGGTTCGTCCAGAATCAGGATCGGACGGTTGGCGGCAATCACATCAATCGGGCGGCGGGAGCCGAACTCATCCCGCTTGGTGTAGATAATACGCGCCGCAGCATCTCCCTTGCGGCCTTCCACGTTCTTGTCCTCGTTCATGGATGCCGCAAACGCCTGCGTGTTGATGATCATGACGTTGATGCCGGAATTGCTGGAAAAGGAATCCAACTGATTCAGGTTGCTGCTGTTGTAGATAAAGAACCGTGCTTTTTTGCCGTAGCATTCCATGAAATGATCGGCAGTGATCTCAAAAGACTTCTTTACACCCTCACGGATGGCAATGCTCGGAACAACAACGATGAATTTGCTCCAACCATACCGCTTGTTCAGCTCGAACATGGTCTTGATGTAAACATAGGTCTTGCCTGTGCCGGTTTCCATCTCAATATCCAGAGAGCATCTTCCCAGCGGGGCAACCAGCTTTTCCGACTGATGAATGTTTGCTTCTGCCTGCAATGTGCGGATGTTCTGAAGCAGCTCCTGATCGGTCAGTTGGAGTGCTTCGTTCTTAAAACCGGAATCGTTGATCAAATCCTGCAACTCCACCTGTGTTGCATCGTCCCCATTGGAAACAAGGCTCAGCTGCTGCGGCTGTGCAGACAAGTTTCCCATATCACGCAGGTACGACACGCCTGCATTGTAGGGCTGCCCCTGAAAAACCCGTGCCACCGCATCCACAGCGTCCGTCTGGTACTGCTGAATCTTAAAACTAAACTTCATCTTTGTGGTTTACCTCCTGCTCCAGCATCAGAAACCGGTCAAAATCGCTCTCATACAGGCGATCCTGAATGACACGATACTTTTCGTATTCGGTTTCCGCATGGAGTTTCGCCTGCTCTGCGCTGATTTTACCGGGGCCTGTCAACAGTTCGTTGCCGTTGAACTCCAGAAAACCATCCAGCCGCTTTGCCCAGTCCTCCATGCTCATGGGAATCTTGCGTTCCGCCTGCAGCTCGGCATAATCCAGATAGAGCGACACGATTCGCTCCAGATAGTTCATTTCCTCTTTGCTCAGGTAGTTCTTGGCCACCGTCACATCTGCTTTCAGGATTTTCCCATCCGGCGCATTTTCCCATGTGGTAAGCCCCATGTGTTCCTTGTTGGCATCGGCACGCTCCACGATCAGTTCTGCCGCCGTGTGGCGATGCACAGCATAGTGCATCTTATTCTGAACCGTCTGGAAGAACCGCCGGGTCGTTTTTGCATCCTTGTCATAATCAAACGCTGTTGCGTACAGATCCGTTACTTTCTGATAGAACTTGCGCTCCGACAGACGAATTTCCCGAATCTGCTGCAGCTGCCGCTCGAAGTATTCATCCGTGAACATGTGACCCTTTTTCAGGCGTTCCACATCCATTGTCCAGCCCTGAATGGTGTGTTCCTTGACAATCTGCCCCGCCCACTTGCGGAACTGCACAGCACGCTGATTGTTCACCTTGAAGCCCACGGCAATAATCATCTGCAAATTATAATGCGTCAGTTCCCGATTGACCTGCCGAGTGCCCTCGGTCTGAACTATCCGGAATTTCCGGATAGTTGCCTGCTCGGTCAGTTCGCCGTCCGCATAGATTTTTTTGATATGCTCGTTGACCGTGCGCACATCCACATCATACAGTGCCGCCATCATCTTCTGCGTCAACCAGATGTTTTCATCCTCATAGCGCATTTCATAGCTTGCATCGCTCTCACCCGTAGAAGCCACAAAAGTCAAATATTCTGCCGCTGAACTGCGAATAGCAAGTTCTTTTTTCTTTTTATCATCCATATCACATTTTCACCATTAAAGAACAGCAATAAGGATAGTAGCAACAAGCGAAGCTAACGCAATACCCGCAGAAACAAGGGCAATAATCAGCATCTTTGTATTATACTTTTTTGCTTTTTCAGCTTCCTGTTTGCTTTCTTCCAGCTCTTTCTCTTTCAACAGGTACAAATCGTTAAGTTTTGAATAATTATCATTAAGTCCCTCTACCACTTTCTGATTTCCTTCAAGTATTGGTTTTATTTCCTCTGCAAGAATCTCATTCAGCGGCGTAATGTTATTAAGTATTTCTTGATTTTGCCTATTCATTTCAGCGATAAACGAAGTGTCTATTCTTGAGGTTAAATCAGGTAAATTGAAACCACTAAAATCCATCACAGCACCTTCCTGACGGTATCGGGGCTGTAGGTGGCGAAAATCTGGTCAAAATTGGTGGCTACGCTGTCGCTTGCCATGGAGCTGTCGCGCATGACAAAGTAGTACGGCTTCTGTTTGGCGATGGCTTTGATGGTTTCCTCCGAAACATCGCTGTCGAAACAGGCAATCAGATAGTTGTCCTCCACATTGAACACCTTCTTGCCGGCTATGGTGGTTTCCTCAATTTTGCTGGAGAGCAGCACCCCCAAATCCAGCATCACTTGGAACAGCAAGTCCTCCGGGGTACGGTCTTCCTTCACGTTGTCCACCAACGAGAACAGATCCTGCTGACCGACTTCATCCGGCGTGTAGTATACAGGCTTCATATTGCTTTCATCCAGACGCAGGCAGCGGAAACCGATGTCTAAATCAGCCGGAGCCGTCAAACCGGCATCCTCTTTGATTTTCCGGCCCGCACGGCGGATACGCTCCTTGCCGATTTCGCAGATGTTCTTGTAGCCTGCCTTGTAGGCTTCGCTCTTTTCGTCCGTCTTTTCGGGCAACTGCACCATAATAAACTTACGATGCCCGCCGTCCTCGGCGTTCAGTTTCATTACAGCATGGGCGGTAGTAGCGGAACCGGAGAAAAAATCAAGGATAATATCATCATTTTTGGTATTTAACTGGCATAATAATTTCAGTAGTGTCGATGGTTTTGAGTAGTCAAATATAGTTTTTCCAAACAAATCCATCAATTCAAGTCCTGAACTTCTATTGTTTCCGTATTCCGTTAAAATTGATCTTAATACCTGACCATTTTTCATATAGACCTTATGATGCAGGCTCCATCCATTTGCTGTTTTTGTGAATCTTACCGTACCCTCTTTCAACCCTTTAATAACGGTTTCTTTTGATTTTTGTGAGTTTATAGTCACGCTCGTTCCATCCGGAGCCGTAAGGGTAATGACGATAGGATTTTGTAATCCATTTCTAACTAATGTATCCCAATAATATCTCCTCCCATCATTTTCCACTTCTTTATATCGTTTTAGATATTCTTCCGTCTGTGAGATATACCATCTATCTGATAAGTTATTTGTATTTTTAGAATAGATTAAAATATATTCATGATCAACTGCAATATATCGAGAATCATTTCCACCTCCTTTACGCTGTTGCCAAATCAAGCTTGCAATAAAATTGTCTGCTCCTAAAATTTCATCAGATATTTTTCTTGTATTTACTACTTCTTGGTCATTTATACTGATAAAGATAACACCATCATCTGTCAGCAAATTTTTTGCAATTTTCAAACGTGGATAAATCATATTGAGCCAATCCGTATGAAAGCGACCATTGCTTTCAGGGTTAGAAACAAGCCTGTTGCCTTCTTCATCATATTGACCGCTATTATCCATATAGTCCGCCGCACTCTGGGCAAAATCGTCCTCATAGACAAAATCATTTCCCGTATTGTACGGCGGATCAATGTAGATCATCTTGACTTTGCCCAGATAGGTTTCCTGCAAGAGCTTCAGCACTTCCAGATTATCGCCCTCGATATAAAGGTTCTCACTGTCAAAACCGCCGGGTGTGCCATCCTTGCCCACGCTGTCTGCCACAACCGGGCGCAACGTTGCCGTAATGGGCGCATTGGCCGCCAACATCGCCTTTTTCTTGTCCGGCCATGTAAACTGGTAGCGCTCTTCCCGGCCCTCCACGATAGAATCGGAAAGCTCCTGCCGCAGAACGTCAAAATCAATGGCATGTTCTACCTTGCCGTCACGCATTACTTCGGTGATGGCATTGGGGAACAGCTTGCCGATCAGCTCAATGTTGCGCTGTACACCGTCAAGGCTGTGCATTTTTAGAGTTTCCATTTCAACGTTCTCCCTCATTCATATTTTGAATATTTTGATAGCAGACTGACCAATCTTAGCAAAAACGTTTTTGTCTCTGCATTAAATTTGCAATTTCCAACGAAACAATGATAATCATAACTTGTATAATCTTTCACGAAAATTGCTTTATATACAGCAACTGCTTTTTCTTTTATTGTTACGATTTCTTTTCCTTGCTGCTCTGATTCCGGTGCAGTATTATATATTTCGTTTCTTGAAAGCAATTCGCTAAAATGACCTTTATACTTGGAATCCATACATTCAAGTAGTTCTATCAGTTTCTCTGGATTATGTCCTGAAATTAATTGATTATATGAAGTCACATCGCTTATCTCTAAAGCAATCAGAAGTGGAACCATATATAGTGTACAAAATTGTGTAGCTAACCCTTCCGGATCACTAAAGTTAAATCTTTCGTCACTGTGCGTTAACTCATATTCTGCAATTCTTATGGCTTTTAGATATCTTGAAATTTCACGAAGAGAAAAATGGAACAGCTCGATAATTTTTTTACACACAACATCTACCGTATAGTAGTCGCTTTGGAAATTGATGCTTTGATAGTATCGGTACATATTGGCTGGTGGAAGCGAAATTCTCAAATCAAAAAAGCGATCAAGATATCTGCACGAATCGAACGCATTTCCGTAGTAATTTGAAATTGTATGTTGAAGTTCTTGTAAATTCACAGCGAATACAAATGTGATTCGTTCATTATCAAAATAATGCTTGATTTTTTCTAAAAGTTGCACGGCATAGTTAGGCTTGCAACGATCAAGCTCATCAATAATGACAACCAAACGGTCTGCTCTTTCTTCAAGTAAGTGGTCTAAAAATTCCACAATTGTACTGTGAATACTCTTGCTTTTCCGTAAATCATCAAGAACACTATCAGATTTCATTGATTCCAGCACTGCTGTTGTACTTTTTCCAGTAATACAATCTGCCAGAGCCGCTACCTTTTCAAAAATTTTATTGTCTTCCGGAAAAGGCGTTTTCTCATCTACCTGTTGAAGAATGGAGTATACCAGAGATAAGATAGGGTCTCCATCATTATCATTTTCCCACGCATCGTAGTAAACACAAAGCTGCGCTTGAAATTCTGGTTCTTTGCCGCTGTGATAGTTTTTCCAGACAGTTTTGACCTCATCTCTGTATTCACTCTTTGATTCTATTGGCGAACAGGATTCTAAAACCATTTTTACCTGCTTGACAAAAAAGGTCTTACCGCTTCCCCATGCACCATCAAGAGCAATCGAGCAGGAATCCTCCAAAGAGTTCAGTATATCCACAAACGCATGGATATCCGTATTTCTTCCAATCTGGTCGTTCTTGTATGTAGAAAGTAGGTTTTCTTCTGTTGGTTTCAGTTCAAATGATTTCATAACGTCTCCGTCTTCTTTTGTAGAGATTTCATCTGCTGTACCAGTTCAAATTTCTTCTTTGGTTGCTTTTCCTTACGGATTTTGGCTTCCAGTGCTTCGATCTGCTTTTCCAGCTGCTCTCGTTGCTTCTGCTGCTCAATGCTTTCTTTCAGCGTAGTGCCATTTTCTTCAACCAGAACATCGCCTGCAATCTGACGGACAAAGTTCCCGTATACGGCATCCAGTGTAAGCCCATCCAGATGCACCGGCAGGTCGTCCTCGTCCAGCCAGTCCGTAGAATAATAGCGGTCAACCTTAAAGGCCGTCTTGCCCACCGCAGCCTCCTTGTAGCCGATGACCGCCTGATACCTGCCCTCGTATTCCAGCAAAAAGAGGGTGTGATACGGAATTTCCCGGTCGATTTGGCGCAGGACACTTTCGTCCAAATCCGGGGCAGATAACCGAACCTCGAACACCTCGATCTCCGTCACCTGCCCGCCAGCAGCCAGATTCAGGGTGGTGGCCGCAATCTTATTGCGCCAGTAGATGATCCTTATCTGCTCCACGAACGCTTTTTTCATGGCCGATGTCACAGCAATGTTTTCATAAAACTTCTGCTTGGGGATACGCTTGTTAAACTCCGTGGATTTCGGCAATCCCAGCACGGCATCTCACCTCCAGACAATCATTTCACAACAAGGAAGCAGATCAATTCAAAATCATCCAGTCCGGACACCTGACTGAGCAATGCCGTTGTTCCGCCCGCAGAGAACAGGCTGTCGATGTCGCTTTCTTCTTTAACATCAATGATTGAATCAATGGCTTCACTCAGCAATTCGGACATTTCTGCCATGTCCTTTCCATCGTCTGTTTCCCTATTGAAGCGTTCATACACCTCTTTGATTGGCTCAGTCTTTCCACGGCACAGCAGCCGGATATCATCCAACATCTTTTTCGGATTCAGATAGTCGCAGATGATCTGTCCGTCCACTCCGATATAAACCATGTAGAACGGATGGATCCGGTTGCGGTTATCCGCATTGACGCTGTTATTGATGTTTTTCAGCACGAAGATCACGCCCTCCGGCAGTTCATCCGTAGCTGGAACCACCGCATGAAGTCCACGGGGCTTCTTGTCCAGATCGCCGTTGTGCTTGATGTAATCCAGCAGGTCGAGCCGGAACTCGTTCAGTCCCAGATCCATGATGGAGATGCCGTCCGACATATCCTCGATGTCAACGACCTCTTCCTGCAAGCGTTTCAGCTGTGCCTTGCGGTACTCCAAATCGCCCTTTTCTTCGGGGTTGATAAGGTCATCATCGCCGGTGGAGGTCATAACGGTGATTTTCATGCGGGTCTCCACACGGGATTTCAGGTTGATGTAATCGTCCAGCGTCAGATCAGGCCAGAAGTTCACAAGCTGGATGTACTGGTTTCTGCTGCCGATACGGTCGATTCGTCCAAAACGCTGGATGATGCGTACCGGGTTCCAGTGAATGTCATAGTTGATCAGATAATCGCAGTCCTGCAAGTTCTGACCTTCAGAAATGCAGTCTGTCGCAATCAGCACATCAATTTCCGTGGTACTGCCGGGCATCAGAACATTCCGGTCTTTGGAAATGGGAGAGAAGCAGGTCAGCACGTTGTTGAGCGTTGCCTTGAAGCCTTTGATCGTAGTGCGCCCGTCAATCGAGCCGGTAATTACAGCGGTATTCAGCCCATATTTCTGCTTTACAAACGCACTCACATTGTCAAAGAGGTACTCTGCAGTATCCGAAAATGCAGAAAAAATCAGCACTTTCTTGTTGCCGGCATTGATCGGATGCTCAATTTTTTCGGACAGCAGCTGGAACAATTCTTGCAGCTTTGTGTCATGCTGCGGCGTGATATCTGCCACCATAAAGGTCAACAGCTCCAGAATTTCTGCATCTTTCCGAAGCTCCGTACGCCAGCTCTTCCAGTCCATATCCGCAAGGTCGATTTTGACTTTTTTGCCGACGGTGAAAAAGTCAGTGTTTTCATCGTCCATGTCAAAATCGTCTCCGGCCATGTCGTACATATCCAGATCAGCGTGGCCGGAGCGTTCAAACTGGTCAATGGACTGAATCGTACCATCAATCAGTTTCTTGATGCGCATCAGGGTCAGCTGGAACGAATGTACAGAGCTTTCCAGCCGTTTCAGCAGGTTGATACTCATCAACCGACAAATACCCTGCTCACGGCCTCTCTGGGTCAGATTCTCTCCCTTATTGTGCGTCAGCTCCTGATATTTCTGGATCTTACTTGCGAAGATGTAGTTGGAGGGCATATAGACACACAAGCTCAGCTGAATCAGCTGCTCGTAAATTTCGTTGTAGTTGATGGCATTATTCAGGTCTGTCAGACATGGCCAAACGGAGATCGGCTTCAACCGCTCCGGGAACTTTCCGATAGCGTTGGTGTTGTAGTACTTCTCGATATGCTTCCGAGAACGTGCGATGGTAACACTGTCCAGTAGCTCGAAGAAGTCGAAATCCAACGTCCGCAGCAGCGCATCCGTGGTTCTCTCTTCTGGTTTCAGCTTGCTCCATGCGTTAAAGGCTTTCTGCGCCTGCTTAAAGATGTCCTCAATGCTCTTTGCAGTGTTTAATCTCTTATCCAGATACTCGGAGTTTCCCTCATAGGCAAGGGCAAGCTGATTCTTCAAATCCACAAAGCGATTGTTGACTGGCGTTGCCGAAAGCATCAGCACCTTGGTCTTGACTCCGGCACGGATCACCTTGTCCATCAGCCGCTGGTAACGATTGTCCTGCGTCTTGCTATGAGTTCCGATTCCATTACGGAAATTGTGCGATTCATCAATGACGACCAGATCATAGTTGCCCCAGTTCAGGCGATCCAGGTCGAGGCCATTCGACTTTCCGCCGCTTCTAGACAGGTCTGTATGGAACAGGACATCATAATTCAGCCGATCCGATGCAATCGGGTTGTTCACATAGTTGTCCTTATAGGTATTCCAGTTTTCCGCCAGCTTTTTGGGACACAGCACCAGAACCGACTTGTTTCGATTCTCATAATACTTTACGACTGCCAGTGCGGTAAAGGTCTTGCCAAGGCCAACACTGTCCGCAAGGATGCAGCCGTTGTACTTTTCCAGCTTATTGATGATAGCAAGCACCGCGTCCTTCTGGAAGTCGTACAGCAGACTCCAGATTTTGCTCTGCTTGAATCCGGTTGCCTCATTCGGCAGTTCGTCTTCTGAGATGTCGTCCAAAAACTCGCTGAACACATGATACAGCGTCATAAAGTAGATGAACTCCGGGGAATTTTCTGCATAAGCCGTGCTGATATTCTCCAGTACTACATCTGTGACATCCTGCATTTTGTCCCGGTCGTTCCACAGGGTATCGAACAACTTCATGTACTGCTGTGCGAACGGAGCCTCCATGCAGTTGACCATGTTGTAGCTGTTATTTCCGCGCTCACAGCCAATATCAACTGTCGTAAATCCGCCAATCGGCATATAGGCGGTCTGTGCTGTGCCGGAATCCACAGTCATAAAGCCAGCCATATTTTCACCGGTGGTGTTCGATTTGAACGTAGCCTTCCTTCTGATCCAGTCTGCACACTCCTTTGCGATGGCTCTCTGGGTCATCTCATTGCGCAGTTTGATTTCAAACTCTGTACCGTAAAGGCTCGTTTCACGAGAAATGCGGGGAATGTAGAACTCCCGCTTCTGCTTTTCAGCCTTTTCTTTCACAAACGTGGGGGATGTAAAGATAAATTCAAACTCGTCTATGGTTTCCAGCTGCTTCTTTAGCTCTTTATAGGCATACATCGAAAAGCAGGCTGCCGCAATGGACACCCTGCTGTCTTTTTTGATCTCGACCCGCAAATCATCTCGAACGGTATTGGTGATGTTATCCAGAATTTTCATATCATCCACCGGCTTTATGCTCATCCGCATTTTTTATAGTCTTGACTATGAAGGCACTCTTACAAAACTCTATTTTTATTATACCACCCACTTTTTCCCCTGTAAACGAAAAAGCTGACGGTGTGTAGCGTGCAGCATCCATCAGCTTTTCGTGACACAAAAATCGGCACCCGCTTTTCAGCGAGTGCCGATTTTGTTACCCTATAGTGCGCTTTGATTTCTGGCGTAAGTGGCGCAAGTTTGGCGTAAATCCGCTTCTGGCCGCTCCAAAAGTCAAGCATTCATGCGGGTTTCAGGCAGTTATTAGTACATGCCGCCCATGTCACCGCCGGCAGGGGCTGCCGGTGCCGGGGGCTCCGGCAGGTCAGCGACCAGGCTTTCGGTGGTCAGAACCATAGCGGCAACGCTGGAAGCATTCTCCAGAGCGGAGCGGGTGACCTTGGTCGGGTCAACAATGCCGGCTTCGATCATGTCGTCAACATATTCTTCCTTCTGGGCGTCATAGCCGTAGTTGGGCTTGCCGGCCTGCAGAATGTTGTTGATGATAACGCTGCCTTCAAGGCCAGCGTTTGCGGCGATCTGGCGCAGAGGAGCTTCCAGAGCCTTGCGGACGATCTTAGCGCCAGTGCGCTCATCGCCTTCCAGCTCGCTGACCAGCTTATCAACAGCGGGGATAGCGTTGATGGTAGCGGTGCCGCCGCCAGCAACGATGCCCTCTTCAACAGCAGCCTTGGTTGCGTTCAGGGCGTCCTCGATGCGGAGCTTCTTATCCTTCATCTCAACTTCGGTAGCAGCGCCGACCTTGATGACAGCTACGCCGCCAGCCAGCTTGGCCAGGCGTTCCTGCAGCTTTTCACGGTCAAAGTCAGAGGTAGCGGAAGCGATCTGGGAACGGATCTGGGCAACGCGGTCAGCAATGGCCTGCTTATCGCCAGCGCCACCGACGATGGTGGTGTTCTCCTTGCCAACCTTGACCTGGCGGGCGCTGCCCAGCAGCTGGATGGTAGCGTCCTTGAGCTCATAGCCCAGGTCGCTGCTGATGACGGTGCCGCCGGTCAGGATGGCGATATCCTGCAGCATTTCCTTGCGGCGGTCGCCAAAGCCGGGAGCCTTGACAG
>OGZK01002930.1_pt1 | contig 14057 bp, 15 predicted proteins | sample 1576791 | NCBI WGS metagenome assembly OGZK01 (sample SAMEA3541556, study PRJEB24748) | human gut metagenome | biome: human gut; feature: human-associated habitat; material: faeces | place: China | collected 2012
CTGGTGCATCCGCTACCGCGAGCTGACGTTCCAGGTCAAGCCCATGAACTTCAAGCATACGGGCGTGTTCCCGGAGCAGGCGGCAAACTGGGATTTTATCAATGACCAGATCCGCCGCGCGGGGCGGCCCGTCAGCGTGCTGAACCTGTTTGCCTATTCCGGCGGCGCGACACTGGCGGCGGCCGCCGGGGGAGCGGAGGTGTACCATGTGGACGCCTCCAAGGGCATGGTGGCATGGGCGAAGGAAAACGCCGTGGCTTCCGGCCTTGCCGACCGGCCCATCCACTGGATCGTGGACGACTGCGGCAAATTTATCCAGCGGGAGATCCGCCGGGGACGGCGCTATGACGGCATTATCATGGACCCGCCCAGCTATGGCCGTGGGCCAAGCGGTGAGATCTGGAAGATGGAGACCAGCTTTTACCCCTTCTTACAGGAGACGGTGAAGCTGCTGTCCGACGATCCGCTGTTCGTCATTATCAATTCGTACACCACCGGGCTTGCGCCCTCCGCTGTGGCTTACGCTTCCGACGTGGTGTTCGGGGCGGCACATGGCGGCAAAACGGCTGCCGGTGAGCTGGGACTGCCGGTGAAGCAGTCCGGGCTGGTTCTTCCCTGCGGTGCCACCGGACGGTGGACGCCGTAATAAATAGGAGGATGCCTGATTTGAGCGACATAATTTCTGTAGAGCATCTGGCATACACGTACCCGGGCGTGGAGGACACGCCCGGTGTTCCCGTGTTTGCGGATTTGAATCTGACCATTGAAGAAGGCAGCTTTGTTGCCGTACTCGGCACCAACGGTTGCGGAAAATCCACCCTTGCCAAGCATTTCAACGCCATTCTGCTTCCCTCCGGGGGAAAGGTCTATGTCTGCGGCATCGATACCGCCAATGAAGACCGGCTTATCACCATTCGGCGAAACGTGGGCATGGTGTTCCAGAACCCGGACAACCAGATCGTGGCGAATGTGGTGGAGGAAGACGTTGCTTTCGGCCCTGAGAATCTGGGCATTGCCAGCCCGGAGATCCGCCGCAGAGTGGACAGCGCCCTGAAACAGGTGGACATGTACGAGTACCGCACCCACGCGCCCCATTTGCTGTCCGGCGGACAGAAGCAGCGCATCGCCATCGCTGGCGTGATCGCCATGGAGCCGAAGTGCATCGTTCTGGACGAACCCACCGCCATGCTTGACCCGAGAGGCCGCCGAGAGGTGATCGACACCATCGGACGGCTGAACCGGGAAAAGGGCATCACGGTGGTTCTGATCACCCACCACATGGACGAAGCAGCCAAGGCGCAGCGCGTCGTGGTGCTGGACAAGGGCAAGGTCGCGGCGGACGGCACGCCGAAGGAGGTCTTCTCCCAGGTGGAGCTGCTGCACGACATCGGACTTGCCGCCCCGGAGACGGTGGAGCTGTGCTGGGAGCTGAATCAGGAGGACTTTGACCTTCCGCTGGATAAATTAGACCCGAAAGAATGCGCGCAGGCACTTTACGATTTGGTGATGGCCTGACCCGCTGGGAGGTATTTTCTTGAAACCCATTCTGGAAGTGAAGAATCTCACTTATATTTACAGCGCCGGGACGCCCTTTGAGCATAAGGCGCTGGATGACATATCCTTTTCTGTGGAGCGGGGTGAATTTATTGGCATCATTGGCCACACCGGCTCCGGAAAATCCACCCTGATGCAGCAGCTGAACGGACTGCTGAAGCCCACCTCCGGCACGGTGCTGCTGGACGGGCAGGACATCTGGTCGGACAAGAAGCTGACCCGGCAGGCACGGTTCCGGGTGGGGCTGGTGTTCCAGTACCCGGAGTATCAGCTGTTTGAGGAAACCGTGTACAAGGACATTGCCTTCGGCCCCAAGAACATGGGGCTGTCAGCGGAGGAAGTCGATCGCCGCGTCCGGGAAGCCGCCGGGTTCGTGGGGCTTACGGAGCAGCAGCTGGAGGTTTCGCCTTTTGACCTTTCCGGCGGCCAGAAGCGCCGGGTCGCCATTGCGGGCGTCATTGCCATGGAGCCGGAAGTTCTCATTCTGGACGAACCCACCGCCGGCCTTGACCCCGTGGGACGCTCGGAAATTCTTGGCAATATTCAGTCCTACCGCAAGGCGAAGAACGCCACAATCATGATGGTCTCCCACTCCATGGAGGACGTGGCGCGGCTGACGGATCGCCTGCTGGTGATGAACGGCTCCAAGCTTGCCATGGACGCGCCGCCAGCCCAGGTGTTTACCCACGCCGAAGGACTGACCCAAATGGGACTGAACATACCGCAGGTGACACAGGTATTTCTGGAGCTGAAAAAGCTGGGGCTGGACGTGAAAAACGTCTACACCATCGAGCAGGCTGCGGCGGAGATCAGGCGGCTCAAGGGGGGAAACTGCCATGCTTAAAGACATTACCCTCGGCCAGTATTTCCCTGGCAATTCCGTCATTCACCGCCTTGACCCAAGAACGAAGCTCATCGTGCTGGTCGTTTACATGGTGGCGCTGTTCATCGCCTCCGGCTGGGTATCCTACGGTGTGCTGCTCCTGTTCCTGCTGACAGTAATCAAAATTTCCGCCATTCCGGGAAAATCCATCGTCCGTGGCATGAAGCCGCTGGTGATGATCCTTGTTTTCACCGGCGTGCTGAATCTGTTTTTTAACAAGGACGGCAGGGTGCTGGTGGATTTCTGGGGCATTACCATCACCGCCGGCGGCGCGGAGCGTGCGGCCTTTATGCTGGTGCGTATTCTGATGCTGGTCACTGCGACCTTCCTGCTGACCTACACCACCTCGCCCATCTCCCTGACGGACGGGCTGGAAAGCCTGATGAATCCGCTGAAGGTCATCAAGGTGCCTGTCCATGAGCTGTCCATGATGATGTGCATTGCCCTGCGGTTCATCCCCACACTGATCGAGGAAACGGATAAGATCATGTCCGCCCAGAAAGCCCGGGGCGCCGACTTTGAAAGCGGCAAGCTGATGGAGCGGGCAAAGGCGCTGATCCCCATTCTGGTGCCGCTGTTTATCAGTGCGTTCCGCCGTGCGGACGAGCTGGCCACCGCCATGGAGTGCCGCTGCTATCAGGGCGGCGAGGGGAGAACCAAGATGAAGCAGCTGCATTATCAGCGTAATGACTTTGCCGCGTTCGGCGCGGCGGCGCTTCTGACAGCGGCGGTCATTATTCTGAAAAAGTTTGGTATGTGAGGGAAATATGCGCAATATCGCCCTGTTTTTGACTTATCTCGGCACCCATTACCACGGCTGGCAGGTGCAGAAAAATCTGCCCACTGTAGCGGAGACCATGGAGAAGGCCGCCGCCATGGTGGTTGGGCATCCGGTGCATATGACGGGCTGCGGCCGGACGGACGCGGGTGTTCATGCGCGGGTGTACGTGGCGAATTTCCGCACGTCCTCCACCATCCCGGTGGAGCGGCTGCCCTATGCGTTGAATACCCACCTTCCCTGCGACATCGTGGTGACAAAAGCCTTTGAGGTTCACGAGAACTTCAACGCTATCGGCTCCTGCGCCCGGAAGGAATATACCTATCAGATTTACAATTCCCGGTTGAAAGACCCGTTTTATGTCAACCGTGCATGGTTTTACCCCCGGCAATTGGACGAGAACGTGATGCAGGCGGCGGCGAGCCAGTTCGTGGGCACCCACGATTTTGCCGCCGTAAGAAGCGTCGGCACGGATGTCAAATCCACCGTCCGCACTGTATACTATTACAATGTGGAGCGGCAGGGGGAGCTGATCACCCTCAAGGTCTGCGCCAACGGTTTCCTTTACAACATGGCGCGGGCCATGGCGGGGACGGTGGTCTACGCCGCCGAGGGAAAGATACGCCCGGAGGAGATCGGCGAAATTCTGGCCTCCGGCAATCGCACCGCCGCCGGCCCGACAGTCCCGGCGGGAGGGCTGTACATGACCCGTCTGTGGTATGACGATGGAATCGAAAAGTTTGAGGTCGGAAGCGACGGAAACGCCTGATACGGGGCGTTATCGTTCATAATTTGTTTTACCTTTTTCAGACGCAATATGCTATACTGCACCGAAAAGGAGTGAGCGTTATGCAGCCAAAAATGTGCAGCAAATGTAAGAAAAATATCGCCGTTGTGTTTATTACTAAAGTTGAAAACGGCGTTACCATGAATGAGGGCTACTGCCTGAAATGTGCCCGGAGTCTGGGAATTCCCCAGATCGATCAGGCCGTGAAGCAGATGGGCATTTCCGACGAAGATCTGGATATGCTCAGCGATGAAATGAGCAGTATGTTCGGCCAGAAGGACGACAGCGACAGCTCTGACGACGATGAGATCGACAGCCAGACCGCCACGTTCCCGCTGCTGAACCAGCTTTTCGGCGGCAGCAATACCCCCGCGCCCCAACCCCGTCCTTCCAGAAAGGAAGAAGGAGAGCCGAAGGAAAAGAAAAAGTCCAAGCGGCACAAATTTCTGGACAGCTATTGCATGGACTTGACCGGCCGGGCACGGGAGGGCAAGCTGGATAAGGTCATCGGCCGGGACGTGGAGACGGAACGGGTCATCCAGATTCTCAACCGCCGTCAGAAGAACAACCCCTGTCTCATTGGTGAACCCGGCGTGGGCAAAACCGCCATTGCCGAGGGACTTGCCCAACGGATTGCGGCGGGGGATGTCCCCTACAAGCTGCGGGATAAGGAGGTTTTCCTGCTTGACCTCACTGCGCTTGTGGCAGGTACCCAGTTCCGCGGGCAGTTTGAAAGCCGCATGAAGAGTCTGATCGGTGAGATCAAGGAATGCGGCAACATTATTCTGGTCATCGACGAAGTCCACAATCTGGTGGGCGCGGGAGACGCGGAGGGCAGCATGAACGCCGCCAACATCCTGAAACCCGCTCTGTCCCGGGGGGAAATTCAGGTCATCGGCGCGACGACCTTCGCCGAGTACCGTAAGTATATTGAAAAGGACGCGGCTCTGGAGCGCCGTTTCCAGCCCGTCACCGTGGCGGAACCCACCATCGCCGAAGCAAGCCAGATCATGCAGGGCATTGCCAAATCCTACGCCGAATTCCACGGGGTGGAGATTTCCCCGGAAATCGCCCGCCAGTGCGTCGTCCTCTCCGAGCGCTACATCACCGACCGGTTTCTGCCCGACAAGGCCATTGACCTGCTGGACGAAGCCTGTTCCGACGTGAACCTGCAGTGCAAGGAAATCTCCCAGATGGCCGAGCTGAAAAAGGAGCGGGATGATTACGAGTTGGAGCTGCGGATGCTCAACGAGAACACGGAGAATCAGGACTATGAGCGCCTGGCGCTGATTCGCAGCAAGCTGATGCAGCTGGCGGCGAAAATTGAGGAGCTGGAAAAGCTGCCAAAGCCCGCCGTGACCATGGAGAATCTGGCGCGTATCATCGAGCTGTGGACAAAAATTCCCGCGTCCAAGATCAAGGCGCAGGAGTACGAGCAGATCAAGGGGCTGAGCGATCGCCTGAAAACCCACATCGTCGGTCAGGACGAGGCGGTAGACGCTGTGTCCCGCGCCATCCGCCGCAACCGGGTGGGCATTTCCCCCAAGAAGCGGCCCGTGTCCTTTATCTTTGTCGGCCCCACCGGCGTGGGTAAGACGGAGCTGGTCAAGCAGCTGGCAAGCGACCTGTTTGACAATGTGGACAGCCTGATTCGGCTGGACATGTCGGAATATATGGAGAAGCACACCGTCTCCAAGCTCATCGGTTCGCCTCCCGGCTATGTGGGCTATGATGAGGCCGGACAGCTGACGGAGAAGATTCGCCGCCGTCCCTACAGCGTGGTGCTGTTTGACGAAATCGAAAAGGCGCACCCGGATGTGCTGAACGTTCTGCTTCAGGTGCTGGACGACGGACGCATTACGGACGCCCAGGGCAGGGTGGTGAACTTCGAGAACACCATCATCGTCATGACCTCCAACGCCGGTTCCGAAGGCAGTGTGGGCGGCATGGGCTTTGGCCGCAGCGATGGCGACAAGGTGAAGGAAAAGACCATGAAGGCATTGCAGGGCTTCCTGCGGCCGGAATTTCTCAACCGTGTGGACGAGATCATCACCTTCAACCATCTGACGGAGGAAAACTTCCTGGGCATCGCGGACATCATGCTCAAGGAGCTGCAAGAGAGCCTGCTTAGTCGCGGCCTGACCCTTTCCTGGGACGACGATCTGCGCCGCCTGCTGGTGAAGAAGGCCTATTCCGTGACCTACGGCGCGAGAAATCTCCGCCGCACTATCCAGAAGGAACTGGAAGACCCGATTTCCGAAGCAATCATTGACAGCTTTGAGCATCCCATTTCCGCCATCCGCATCCGGGTGGAGGGAGAGACCGTTAAGCTGGATATCACCTGACATATGGGAGGGGAAAATCCCCTCCCATTTTTTCACGAATGCTGTAAGATTTTCCCCATTCCCGCGTCTAATGGGTGTAGGAGGTGAGGCCGTGACGGAGTTTGAACAAATATACCGGGCGTATTTTCAGGATGTGGAGCTGTACCTGCGGGCGATCAGTCATAACGAAAGTCTTGCGGAGGAGCTGACGGAACAGGTATTCTTTCAGGCGTTGAATGCTCTGCCGAAATTTCGGGGCGACTGCGACGTCCGCACCTGGTTATGCTCCATGGCGAGAAACGCCTACCTCAGCCATCTGCGCAAGGAGCGCCCGTCCCAGCCTATCGACGAGCTGGAAATCAGCGACCCGAAGCAGGCGGTGGAGGAACAGATCATGGACGCCCAGCAGACCATGGCCGTTCACCGGGTGCTTCACGACCTGCCGGAACCCTATAAGGAGGTTTTCTCCCTGCGGGTCTTCGGGCAGCTTTCCTTTGGTGACATCGGAAGCCTGTTCGGACGCACGGCAAACTGGGCCTGTGTGACCTACCACCGGGCAAGGCAGAAAATACGGGATGAAATGGGGGAATATGTATGAAACTATCCTGTAATGTGATCCGGGATCTGCTCCCGCTGTATGCGGAAAATCTGACCAGCGAAGAGAGCAACGCCCTCGTGGACGAGCATCTGTGCGGGTGCGACGAATGCGCGAAGCAGCTGGGGATACTGAAAAAAGCCCAGGCGATTCCGGTGGAAACAGACGCGCCGGGACTGAAAAAGATCAGAAAGGCCATTGTGCGCCGCCGGGTTTTAGCGGTGACCATGGCTGTGATGCTGGTGATCACGCTCGTGCTGGGCGCGGCGTTCCTCTGGGAAGCGCCGGTCTGGCTGGACGCAGATCAGGCGGTGAAGGAAGTCATGAAGATGGAGGACGGCAGCATCCGTATCTACTATACGGACATTATTCAGGGAATCAGCAGTGATGACGACATGGCCGGAAACAGGGGCACTCTTTGCTTCAGCACATGGGGCAGGGTACACTTCGGGGAGCAAATGCCCCCTGACCCTTATGTTACGCCGGATGACGCGGGGGGAACCACAGCCTACAGCTGCTACGGTGACCCCACTTTGCCGGAAGAATTGCAGGAACTGGATGCCGCGCGGAACAATTATTGGTATATCAGCCCCAAGAATGGCAGGGCGGAGGTGCTTCTGCTGAAAGGGGAGGGGGACGTGGAAGCACCTGAGGAGCCGCTTCTGACGGTCAGTCACAACGGGGCGATCTCCTGCGTCGTTCTCGCGGTCATGGCAATTATTTTGGCGATTCTGGCGTACCGTTTCAGAAAGCACCGGGGCGCCCCATGGCTGACCCATGGCGCCGCCCTTGCCGGGTGCGGGTGTGTGTCGCTTCTGGTCGTTTCCGGCGGGCAGTTTGTGGAGTTTTACGGCGACTACACGGCGCATGTGAGCAACGCCTGCATTTTGCTGATACCGATGTTCCTTACGGCGGTGTGCGCCATCCGTCTGCAAAAGCTGAAAGCGCAGGATAAGGGTTTATGAGGAAACATCCCGGAAGGACAGCCTTCCGGGATGTTCTGCGTTTGCTTGTCAAAGAACCTCGTTCATTTTGTCTTCGACCTTCCAGGCAAGGTCTTCGGCCTTATTGGCGGCTTTTGCCGCCACGCGCCGCACGGGATTCTGCCTGGGCATCATCAGAACCGCTACCGCACCTGCAGCAGCGCCAAGACCGGCGGAAAGCATCCATCCTTTTGCGTTCATAAATTCTCCCTCCCTTCACAGGTAGTATACCCCAAAGGAAAAAAATCAGGACTGGAAGGTTTTTATCTTTGCAGATGGAAAAAGTTGTGATACAATAAACAAAAAACATGCCGGAGGCGGGATTATGTCTATTGATATATTACAAGAAAAGATTCGCAAGCTGAAGAATCCTTCCATGGTGGAGCTGATGCTGCCCCTGGCTGCTCTGCCGCCCCGGTATGCTCACGACGCTAAAGGGTACGGAGAATTCTGCCGGGACTTGCTCGGCGGGTTGAAAGGGATCATCCCGGCAGTTCGGCTGAGCTTCGGCGTGTTTGCCCTTCTGGGCGGCGATGGCTTGCAGGAGCTGGCGCAGACGCTGAACACCGCCCGGAACATGGGCTATTACACTGTGCTGGATGCGCCGGAACTGCTCAGCCCGACCGCCGCCCGGATAACGGCGGAAGCGTTTTTCGGCGGGGAAACCGACTATCCCTGTGACGGGCTGGTCGTTTCCGGATACTTGGGCAGCGATATCATCAAGCCCTTCCTGCCCGGGTGCCGGGAGGGGAAGAAGGACTTGTTCGTGGCAGCGCGCACCGGAAATAAATCCGCTCCGGAATTGCAGGACTTGCTCTGCGGCTCTCGGCTGGTGCATACGGTGGCTGTGGACTTGATAAACCGGTTCGCGCCGGAGGCGATGGGAAAGCTGGGCTATTCCCGGATCGGCGCGCTGACGGCGGCCAGCTCCGCCGAAAGCCTCCGCAGTCTTCGCGGCAAGTATCCACGGGTGTTTTTCCTCGTGGACGGCTACGATTCCCCCAGCGCCAATGCCAAAAACTGCTCTTACGCCTTTGACAGGCTGGGGCACGGCGCGGTGGTGTGCGCGGGGGAGACGATCACCTGCGCATGGAAGCAGGCACAGTCCGACGGCGGGGATTTTCTGGAGCAGGCCGTGGCTGCCGCCGAAAGAATGAAGAAAAATCTGACGAGATATGTAACGATTCTTTAAGGAGGAAACGTGATGCGTCGAACTGACCGGGAAGTGACCGACCCCGCCGAAATCGCGGAAATGATGACCCGCTGCGAGGTGCTTCATCTGGCGCTGAACACGGACACAGTACCCTACATTCTCCCCGTGAACTTCGGAATGGAGCCGGACGGAATGACCCTGTACATCCACGGTGCGCGGGAGGGGACGAAGTATGCTCTGATAGAAAAGGACAACCGCGCCGGCTTTGAGCTGGACTGTACCCACGGTCTGGTTCTGGAAAATGGGATGTGCTCCATCAACTACGAAAGCGTCATCGGCTGGGGCTATCTGGAGGACGTGACTGAGCCGGAGGAAAAGCGCAGGGCACTGGATTTGATCATGAAGCAGTACCGGGGCGAGGATTTCCCATACAGCACTGCCGTGATACCCAAAACCCGCGTCCTTCGTCTGCGGGTGCAGGCGCGGACGGCGAAACGGAGACGCATTGGGTAATATGTACCGGGGCGAACTGCCCCGGGGTGTTATCGGACACCAGCTGTACCCTGACGGGCGGCGGTGTTTTCCGTGATGTCGTCCATTCCGTCCAGAGGGCCGTTGCCGTTGTCGATGGTGGCGTTGGTGGAAGGCTCCACGCGGGGCATCGTGGTGGGCGCGGTGGTAGCCCGGGTCGTCTCAGTGGTCGCGGCGGTAGGCGTCGTGGTGGGAACGGTAGTGTTTCTGCTGGGGTCCTGGTTGGTGCAGCCGCAGCCGGTGAACAGCGCCGCGGTAAGGACGAGAACCAGTACGAAAGTGGCATATTTTTTCATGTTTTTACCTCCAAATGAATCTTGCTTCAAACGTATTATTTCCCGTATGCCGGGGTTTACGCTGGTAATAATACCCAGTTTTCTGCAACTTTATAAGAGCAAACACTTTTTCTTCCGTTTCCTGCGAAGTGGACGTTTTCTTTATTTTCTTTTGCGAGTTAGCATATGATAACTCGCAAAATCGGATTTTCCGAAATTTTTTGTTGCTTTTTCTTGCATAGACATGTATAATGAATGGGAATAAAAAAACGAAGGAGAGTTCTGCGCTATGAAGAAGCTCGCTGCTAAGAAAAATGTGGAGTGCATGGCATGTCTGCAATGCGTCGCCGCCTGTTCCGAGGCGTTCTATAAGGAATTTGACGAGGAGAAGAGCTGTGTCCGCATCGTGGCCAAGGGTGCCGGCGCCAAGCCCAATACCTGCATTCAGTGCGGCAAGTGTATGCGTACCTGTGAGCATGAAGCCATCACCCAGAACCCCAAGACCGGCGTGTACATGATCAACAAGAAGAAGTGCGTCAGCTGCGGCAAGTGCGCCGAGGCCTGCCCCATGCACGTGATCGTGTTCGAGGAAGGCAGCCCCGCCTCCAAGTGCATTGCCTGCGGCATCTGCGTCAAAGCATGCCCTATGGAACTGCTGGAAATCGTGGAGAAATAAGTCAAGCAACCGGGTGGGCAGCCTTTGGCTGCCCATCTTTCCATTTTTAAGAAAAGGCTAAAAATGAAAAACAGACTTGTAATCTCGGCGGCATCATGGTATAATGCTCCCTAGTGTATCTTCGACTACTATCCCTCAGGAGGAACAACATGAGCGGACGCTATGAAAGAAAAAAGCCACAGAACCAAAGTACGGGCGGCTGGAAGAAGACCGTTCTGATTATGGTTCTGGTTATTGTAGTTTTAATTGCTGCGCTGGTAGTTGCAGGTGTGGTGTATTACAACTCCATGCTCAATAAAATGAATCAGGTGCAGGTGCCGACCATCAGCCGAACCGAACCGACGACGGAGCCAGTGGAGACGACGGCTGCCACGGAAGCGACAGCCGCCACGGTGGAGACAACGGTTGCTACCGAGCCGCATGTTGCTTCCAGCGCGGACTATATCAATATTCTTCTGGTTGGTCAGGCTGCCCGTGAGGGAGAGGCTGAGCGGTTTGCCGATACCATGATCCTGTGTACGGTGAATACATACGAAAAAACCGTGACGCTGACCTCACTGCTCCGGGATACGCTGGTTCAGTATCCCAACTATACGGATACCAACGGAAAGAAGCACAGCGGCGGCAAGATCAAGCTTACCAGCATCTACCACAACGGCTACATCTGCACCAACAGCACGGCGGATGCCATGGGCCTGATGAATCAGACGCTGTATTCAAACTTCGGCATTGAAGTTGACTACGATGTGGAGATCGACTTTGACGCATTTATCAAGGCAATCAATCTGCTGGACGGTATTAATGTTGAGCTGACTGCGGCGGAAGCCAACTACCTCAACGACTTCCATGACCGCTATTACTACGAGGTGAAGGAAGGCAAAAACTGGCTGGACGGTTCCACTGCCCTTGCCTATGTTCGTATGCGGAAGGCGGAGGGTGACGGCGAAAGCGACATCAAGCGTACCGCACGTCAGCGTCAGTTTATGGAGGCATTGCTGGCCAAAGTCAAGAAGATGAGCCTTTCCGACGTGCAGAATCTGGCCAATGAGGTTCTGCCGCTGGTGTCCGTGAGCATGACCAATTCCCAGATCACGGATCTGCTTATGAAGATGCTGCCCATGCTGTCCGGTCTGGAGATCAAGTCCAGCGGCACCTGCCCGGTGCGTGCCAGAGGCTACTCGTGGGGAGATATGGTGGACATCTACGGAGACGGTCAAATCCACAGTGTCATGCTGTACGATAAGGACAAGAACGTGGCCTACATGCGGGCGATCACCGAGGGCGAGGGCGAGATCCCCGAGACGGTGCCGATTCAGGACTAAGTTGTAATGGAAGAATTGCGGGAAAGCGGTGCTTTCCCGCAATTTCTTTCTGCGGGGCATTTGTTACATAAATTTCATGTTTGTCATAATTGCAAACCGCCGGGGAATATGCTATACTGTACCATAGTTTACACCCGGAGGCGTTTATGACTGAGTTGACTGAATTCCAGCGGAAACTCTCCGCTTTACTGCCCGATGTGGAGCTTCGGTTTGAAGAAGCTCTGGCAAAGCATACCTCCTTTCGTATCGGCGGAGACGCCGAGGTAATGGCGTTTCCCAAAACCAAAATCGAACTGGCGGATATCCTGAAAGCCTGCGCCAAGCTGAACTGCAAATGTGCCATTCTGGGCGCGGGAACCAACGTGCTGGCGCCAGACGAGGGCGTCCGGGGGCTGGTGGTCTGCCTGAAGGATTGCCTTGGCGGCATGGAACGGCTGGACGAGACCCACATCCGGGTGATGGCGGGCGTGACCATGGCACGGGCGGCGGTGAACGCTGCGAACATGGGTCTCACCGGCATGGAATTCGCCCACGGCATACCGGGAACCGTCGGCGGCGGCGTGTATATGAACGCCGGGGCTTACGGCGGCGAGATTTGCCAGATCTGCGAAAGTGTTGAGGTCATGGATTTGGACGGCAATCTTTCCCGTCTGTCCAACGCCGAGATGGCCTTCTCCTATCGTCACAGTGCGCTGGAAAACCGGCCGGGAATCGTGGTCAGCGCGGATTTTGCCCTGAAAAAGGGGAACCCGGAAGAAATCTGGGCGAAAATGAAGGACCTAATTGCCCGACGTACCGCTTCCCAGCCGTTGGACGTTCCTTCGGCCGGTTCTGCATTCAAACGCCCGACGGGCGGTTATGCGGCGGCGCTGATCGAAGAAGCGGGACTGAAGGGCTATCAGGTAGGCGGCGCGGCGATCTCCGCGAAGCACGCCGGGTTTGCCGTCAATCTGGGCGGCGCGACGGCGGCGGATGTGAAGGCTCTGCTGTCCCAGGTGTCCGAGCAGGTCTATCAGAAAAGCGGCATCCGGTTGGAGCCGGAGGTTCGTATCTGGTAAAGATACGAAAGAATCATTAGAAGGGTGGTCTCCCCATGGCAAGCTCTTTTTCCTCTGCCGCCAAGGCGGAGGTCTGCCGGATTTTGCCCCAGAAACATTGCTGCGCTCTGGCGGAGTGCTTCGGCGTTCTGCTGTTTGCCAACAATTTCTCCGCTGACGGTATTAAAATCATCACCGAAAGCCGGGATTTTGCTTATATTCTGCCGAAGTTGTTCAAAAAAGCTTTTGATCTGTCCTTCGACAGCTACCCCAGCCTTGCGTCGCCGGGAAAGCTGGTGTTCCAGATATGGGACAGCGATAAAATCGAGACGATCATGGAAGCCTTCGGCTTTGACGCGCAGGACACACTGGCGCTCCATGTGAACCTGCCGGTGGTGGAGGAGGACTGCTGCAAGGCGTCGTTCCTCCGGGGTGCGTTCCTCGCCGGGGGAAGTGTCACCGACCCGGGGAAGGGCTACCATATGGAACTGGCGACGACTCACCAGAGCGTTGCCCGGGAGACGGATTCGCTGATGCGGGAGGTCATGGGCTTTTCCCCAAAGATGGCCAGCCGAAGCGGGGGACAGGTGCTGTACCTGAAGCACAGCGAGCTGATCTCCGATTTTCTCACGTTCCTCGGCGCACCGGTGGCGGCCATGGGCATTATGGAAGCCCGGCTGGAAAAGGAACTGAACAACAAGGTTAACCGCCGCTGCAACTGCGACGACGCCAACACCTCCAAGGTGGTAGAGGCCGCGCAGGAGCAGCTTGCGGCAATTCGCATTATTAGAGAGACGGGCGCGATGGATAAGCTTCCCGAAAAGCTCCGGCGGGCGGCGATTGCCAGAGAAGAAAACCCCTCCGCGTCATTGTCCGAGCTGGCGGGGATGATGGAGCCGCCCATTACGAAGCCCGCCATGGGCAGCCGGATGCGGCGGCTGCTGGAGCTGGCGGAAGAGGTGAAGGCATGAGCTTTGTACATTTGCATGTCCATACAGAGTACAGCTTACTTGACGGCGCATGCCGCATTGACGGCATCATGGATCGGGTCAAAGAACTGGGGCAGACGGCCATTGCCATCACCGACCACGGCGTGATGTACGGCTGTATTGACTTTTATAAAGCCGCCAAAGCCGCCGGGATCAAGCCCATCATCGGC
>OGZK01002941.1_pt1 | contig 14027 bp, 18 predicted proteins | sample 1576791 | NCBI WGS metagenome assembly OGZK01 (sample SAMEA3541556, study PRJEB24748) | human gut metagenome | biome: human gut; feature: human-associated habitat; material: faeces | place: China | collected 2012
CTTTTCGGGCATCATGAGCTTGCCCGTTACATCGGTGTAATAGGTGTCGATGTCCACAGGCGTCGGGTAGTTGATATGCTGCACGATATATTCGCCCGTGTCGGTGTTGCGCACCTTAAAGCCAATACCCGCCGCAGGGATAATTTTACCCGTTTCCGCGTCCTTTTTGACGATTTCAATGAGTGCCTCAAAGGTTGCGTTGTTGATGAGGAAGCGATAGGTTTCGCCGTTTTCCTTAACAAAGACATTGAAAGGCGCAATCAATTCCTTGCCTTCCCAGCCCTTGGTCTGCTTCACGGTGTATTCGCCGTAAGGCAGATCCTTGGTTTCGGCAAAGCCGTTCTCATCGCATACAAGGATATCTCTTTCGGTTTCCTTGGCGTTTTCATAGCTGCCGGAGGCGGCAAGGTATACCTCAAACTCTGCACCTTTTTCGGGTGTTTCGATCTTGGTGCTGCCGTCATCGCAATGCTTGATTACGGCGATTTTCCCCTTAATAACATCTTCGAGGGAGTCGAGAGGCTTTGCGAGGTTGTATTCTACGGTATAGAGCTTGGCCTCAGCACCGATGTGCTGACTTTCTGTGTTAAGAAGGTATCCTTCGGACGGGCTGATTTCTTTCAGCGACCAATCATCGCCGCAGATATAATACTTGGTGGTAAACTGACCGTTTGCGTCGGTGGTGTAGGTGTCGATGAGCTGATTGCCTTTATAGATGCCGTACTTTGCACCTGCGAGGGAAGCGTCGCCCTGCGGCAAGCCCTTTTCGCTGTCACTTTTGGTTACAGTAACATTAAACTTCTTGAGGACATTGTCAAAGGACTTGTTCGTTACCTTATTCCACTCGATTGTGGCAGTCTGCTTGTCGGGTACGACATAGCGAGTCGGAGTGTCGACTTCTTCGAGGGTATATCCCGTGCCGATAAGCACATTCTTGAATTTTGCAATGCCGTTTTTATCGGTCACAGCATACTCGTTGACCTCAATGCCGGAGATCGATGTTCCGTAGAGGCGGAACTTCATGCCCTCGGTCAGCCCGTCCTCGGCAGTCTTTTTGACTGTGAGGTCGCCGCGGCGGAGCTTGTTGCTGAAATTGACGGTAGACATCTGACCGCTGACAACGGTTACACGGCGTGTTTCCTGCGGCACATATTTGTCATATTCGGCTTCTGTTACGGTGTACACGCCGGGGCGAAGGTTGTCCACCTGAATGACGCCGCCGTTTGCGGTTTTAACGGTTTTGTCCACGCCCTCGCCCTGAATGCGGAAGGTAATGCCGTCCACCTTTCCGTCCTCGCTGACCTTGACGATTTTGGCACTGCCGGGGATCAGCTCGTTGACAGCCTTAATGGTAATCGTGGCGTTCGGGGTGTTCTTGTTGAGTGTGACCGTCCATTCGGATTTTCCGTAAGCACGGTAGTCCTTCGGGAACACGGTTTCCTTGACGGTATAAGTGCCGAACGGGATCGGATCGGCAGCCTTGGCATAGCCGGAGGCATTGGTCGGGCCGATCTTGTATGCTTTACCCGTCTTTTGATTTGTGGCAACGAATACGGCTCCGGCAAGTGCCTTGCCGTTTTCATCGGTCTTTTTAACCTCCATAAAACCGTTTTCGATAAAGAGTTCGTCCGGAAGATGATAATATCCGTTCGGCGTGGATGCCTTATCTCCGTTGGAGGAGTGTGCCATACCTTCGGTGGTGTTGATTTCGGGGCCTCTCTCATTACCTACATGGATAATGAAGTGCTTGCCGTTATACACGCCTGCAAAAATAGCCGCATGGACATGGCTGCTTGAGCTGTTGCCGAAGATGATAATGTCGCCGGGAGTGAGCTTGGAATAGTCCACATTGCTCGGACTCGTGCCGACCTTTTCGACCTTACCCTGCGAGGCAAGCTTATTGAGTGCATTCTGCCAAGTCACGACGGCCTGCGAGTTCATTCCCGTAGCGTTGGTGGCGTCGGTAATAAACTGCGTATCCACACCCTCAATGTTAGGCAGATAGTTGCAAATATAGTAGGTCACGAAGCTTGCACAGCAGAGACCGTACTGTTCGAACCTTGCAATATTCGGTGCTTTACCCGTTACGGTCGAGGAATCGGAAACCGTTTCCTTACCCGTAAGCGAAGTGCTGTAATGAATATCCGAGAGGATACTCGGTGCGTTTCGTTTCAGTGCGCCGCCGTAGTGTCCGGTCTGATAGATCGTGCCGTTATCCTTTTGCTTCTGTACATTGTAGCCCGTATAGGCAAGCGCTCTGACGATGGGGTTGTCGAGCATTTTGTCGGGGATGTCCGAGGCAGGTGCCGCAAATGCCGAGATCGGGAAAGCGCTGAGTACCATTACCAATGCAAGGAGCAAGGATAACAATTTCTTTCTGTTCATATTGACTCATCCTTTCAAGTTTGATTGTATAAAAAAAGAACGCCTGATTTTATCAAGCGTTCTTTTTGGAGTATATCGGGCAGTTATCCGCCGTAGTTTTGGCTGCTTACGCATACGCAGCAGTACCATGTGCCGCCTTTGTAGGTGATGCCGACCGCCATGTAGGTGTATTCGGCACTTCCCACATAGCGCCAATGGCCGGCACTGTTCTTGAAGCCGTTTGCTATTTTATCGGCTATCTCGTCGGCCGTACCCGTCCAATTTCCTTTGGCGGCGGCCTCGGCATTGTATCCTCGGTAGTAGCTTGCTTCGGGCATTCCGCAGTCCGACATATCTACATATTCTCCGTATTTAAGTACGGTGCAGGCGTCGGGGCTTGATTCATGCGAGAAGTTTGTTATAAGCTGTTCAGAGCGATAGGTTGCGACCTTGCCGAGTCCGGGCAGGATGGTTGCAGCCGGTGAGCCTTGGAATTGCCTTAGTACATTTATCTTTTCTGCCGTTTTCCTTGCCACCTCATTGGCGGTAGGTGTTTCGGCAGGAGCTTCGGGCTTTTCTGCGGGTACAGGCGTCTGCGGTTTTTCCACGGCAGGCTTCGGAGCTTCCGTCTGCTTGGACGGCGTCTTGGTCTGCTGATTTGATTCGGCAGGCTTTTTGGTGTCTGCCTTACTGTCGCTGTCAGCAGGGGCAGTGCTTTCGGCCTTTTCTTTTTCTGCCGTAGATTTGTCTTGCTTTATTTCGCTCTCCGTAGGCAGGCTGCTCTCGGCGGTCGGCTCGGAAGTGTTGTCCGTTACCGTTGCCGTGATACCGCTTTCTGTGCTTGCAGGATCGCTGCTTGTGTTTTCTGCCTTATCCGCACCGCACCCTGCAAGGCTCAGCGTAATCAGGCCTGCGAGGAGGGCTGCGAGCATTTTCGTCTTTCTCATATTTACCACCTCTACCTACAGGATACCGAAAAAATTCGGAAAGTCCAGCGAAATCTGCACTTTTCAGAAAAAAGTCACATCTTTTGTGCAGGACTCTCGTCCTCATCGGGTAATTCGTCCTCGGATTCCTCCAAAGCCTCACGGTAAGCGCCGAGCACAGCGTTGTTGAGGCTCTGTCGCGCTTCATCGGTGAGGGCAAAGGCAATGTCCGAATACTTGGTTTCGCCGCTGCCGGTTTTGTAGGAGCGAAAGGGCATTCGGGCGAACATCCCTTTCTGACCGTCCACCACGGCGATGTCCTTGATAACGAACGCGCCGCCGATATTCACGCTTGCATACGCCTTGACGGTGGCGTTCTCACGCTCGATCATGCGGTCGATTTTGGCGGTCAACGAAAGCTTGGATTTTTCTGTGTTATTGGTTTTCTTGGTTGCCATAGTAAAATTCCTCCTGATTACAGATTCATTGTCATGCCGCCGTCCTCATCGGGTTCATCGGCAAGGTCGTCGGCTTCAAGATATTTCTGCGTATTTTCCTTTGCCCATTCGGGGATGAGCTCCTCTTTCAGTGCGCCCACAAAATCCGTGCGGCGGTAATAGGTTTTTTCTCCGTCCGACACATGGAATCCGAACACCTTCGTACCGAGAGAATCCGGGCGGCAGCCGTTGCCGTGGGTGGCGTAGAACAACTGATCCTGCGGCATCTTACATTCGTCCTTTAGAATTGACGGATCTAAAACCACTATCCGGTCGGTATAGTCGACCTGACTGCCGTTTTCGCAGTGGCGACCGTCAAACAATCCGAGTTTATCCCACAGCCGCCTTGCATCGGCAACAAACAAGTTGACGAGCCCCGGATGACTGCGCACACAGTATTGCCATGTGTTTTCCTTGTCCATAACGGAAAAGCGCCGCGCCCATTTCTTGTTGCCCTCGGAATATCTGCCGTCCTCGATCCCTTGGCGAACGGTGGTGGCGAGGACGAAGTTGACACGGTCAAAGCCGTATCGGTCGATGATCTCCTGGGCACAGGATTTAAGGCACTGACCGTCATAGTGTTCGTCAATGGCTCTCTCGATGGCACGGGCGCAGTCGCAGTTTTCGAGATAGCTCTCACGCCATTCATCCTTTTCGTTCCATTCCGCAGCTTCCTTGAGGGAATAGAGATACAACGGCTTATGCTCCTGCATTGTGTCCACCTGCTTTCTGTTCAGCCCATTTGACGGACAAATGAACAAGGGCTACACGCTGCTGTTCGGCAGAGAGGCTGTCGAGGAAATCCTCAAGCGTCATCTCGGTTTCCTTGTCGGCGGTCTTGGCGCCGGAGCAGTTATCGCAAATTTTTTCACGCTTTACGGTCACGGTTCTGCCGTCCGGGGATTCCGTAAAGGACAGCACATCGTTATACGAAAAGCCGACCCGCTGTCTTATCTCATAGGGGATGGTGATGCGTCCTCTTTTGCCAAGGACACGGTATAATTTTGTCATATCAGTTCGCCTCGCTTTCATCGCAATTATCGCTGCAGGGGCAGTCCTCGCAGTCGCCGTCACAGTCAATGTCAGCAATGGGACAGTTTTCGCAGTCACCGTCGCAGACAATATCCTTCGGATCGTCGATGTTCTCGATGACGATCTTATGTCCATCTGCGTACATCTGCATGGGGTCGCCCTCGAACATTCCGGCTTCGAGGAACAGCTCGGCAGGCACGGGAAGCATAATGATTTCGGTTTTTATCTTTTTATTCTGCATACGATGTTCTCCTTCAATATTTTTTCGTAGTCGAGTGGCTTGTCGATGGAATCGAACAAGGTGAGCTGGTGCGGCTGCTGCCGTTCACGCTCAAAGAGGTCATAATTGGCAATGAGCAGTTCGGGAAATTCTTTGCCGGCCTCGTACTTCTGAGCCATGCTATGCACCCGTTTGAAGTCGAAAAAGTTATATTCCTTATATAACTCTCGAATTTCGGGGCAGTCATTGTAGGACAGCAGAAACTTGCCTTTCATATTTGCAAGGGCGTGGTAGAGCCGCAGATGATCCTCCCAAGTGAAGCCGCAGTCATACACATATTCACTGGTGAAGTACGGCGGATCGCAGTAGGTGAAGGTAGTCGGGCGGTCATAGTGCTTTATGAGGATTTCGAAATCCTGGTTTTCGATAACCACATTCTCACACCGCTTGGCAAAGTCCTGCACGAGCGTAAACAGCGTCCTGAGGGAAAACGGCTGACAGGCAAAGGACTTGCATCCGCTGGAATAACTGTAGCGAATGAGCTTTAGAAACATGGCAGCGCGGCGTAAGTCATGGTCGTTTCTTGCCGCCGAATACAGCATCCGTACTTCCTTGGCGGTCACTTCGGGCAGTAGTATTTCCGTGAGGTCAAGCTGTGCTTTTAGGTAGTCCTCGGTGAATTCCTCTTTTTCGAAGAACTTTTTTAAGATCGCAAAATCGTCACGGGAATTAAGGCTCAAAAAGCCGAGTTCACGGATGAACTCCATCGGACGGTCACGCATACAGCGGAACAGATTGACGAGGTTGTGGTTGTAATCGTTGAACACCTCGAATTTGTCCGGTACGGGTTTTCCCAGCAGTACCGCACCGGAGCCGCCGAACGGCTCGACATAGCGGTCACAGCCCATGGGAAACAAGGCATACAGGATATGGAGGATAGAGGTTTTGTTGCCTATCCAGGTTACGGGGGATTTTATTTTGATCACCTCACTTTGAGGCGGTCAACCGTTCCGAAAACAAAAAAAGCGGTATCTTTCGTTTTCAAAACGATTGATACCGCCGTGGATATATTTTTGTTCTATTCTGTTTTAGTTCTCTCTTTGGCGCGGAGCCTGCGTATCTCGTCCTCGTACTCGTTGATGCGGTTGATTTGCATACATCCGAGAATACAAAAACTAACGCACCCGCCGAGGAGCAGGCCGATCATGAGCATGGCAATCTCCATATTACATTCCTCCCATAGTTATGCTTTCGTCCTCGTCGGGAAACAGCTCGGCAGACTGCACTGCGTCCTCTCCGAGTCCTTGGAGCAGTGCGTTGAACTGCTCGATGTCGCAGCATTGGCGAATACCGTATGCGGCACACAAATCTCTGTAATAACCGAGCTCCATATCATCTCTGTCCATAAGGAGATTTTCATTCAGTTCGAGCCATGCCTTTTGCTTTTCCCAACATACGCAAAGGGAGGTCGGGAAACCGCCTGTTTGGTCGCATTGAAAATCCGGCGAAGTATATACCTCGCCGGATGCATAAAGCTCTGCGGTTTTCTTTTGCAGTTCATCATAGGTCATAAGTGCATACCCATCCCTTCGTCCTCGTCCTCGGATTCCTCGCTGCCCGTTATATTGACATATTCTCCGATAATGCAGAGAGCTTCGTCATAGCTGCCGCACTCATGAATGCGGCCGGTCATTTCCGTTGCCTGTTCCGCAAGTCCGTTATGGCGGAGTGTACGGGCGGCAAGCCCCATAAGGTTGAAGATGTTTCCGTCCTCGCCGATGAGCCTGCAATCGGGCTTTATCTTGTCCGGCTCATGCTCGGTTATGAAGCCGCCAAGCCGATTCGGGACATAGTCCGAAAGCCAAGTGCCGCCGAACTGTTCGTGGGAACGCAAGCGCCACATGGCGAGCTTGCCCATGTCGATTTCCACACTGTCCTCAAAGGGAAAGAGGATATTGGTGAGTTCGCCGTTTTGGAATACCGAGATATTTTCAAATCGACTGCCGTTTTTCAATATACCCTCATCGGTGAACAAACCGTTGATGCCGTCCAGCCACTCCTGCGGATCGCCGCCGCAGCCCTGCAAAATAAGTCCTTCCTTGCCGTTCATACGGCGTAATTCATCTGTTTTTACGGTTTTAATGCTCATAACTGCATACCTCCCATCTGCATGGATTCGTCAAGTGTTTCTTCCTCGGCAAATTCCTCTGCCGTCATTTCTTCTCCCAAGAAGTTTGGCTCGGTGTCCTCATCCAGCGGAATATATCCGCTTTCGCCGAAGTCCAACACTTCTTTCAGAAGTACCGTACCGCCGTGGTTGACTCCGACCTTCGGCTCAATGGAGCAGAAGCGGTCGCCGTCGTCGCTGTGGCGTAAATCATAGGCGTACAGTCCTTCGGGGATCTGTTCGGGCATGAGCCGTCCGTTGGAAAACAGCGCCTTGCGATCCAGTATCTCAATGACATCCAGCTTTTCATCGGTCATCGCCTGCGTTTTCAATTCCTTTGCCTCCGGCTCGTCATACGGCACAGGCTCAAAAAGATGTCCGTTTCGAGCAGAAACAACGCCGTAATCGGTAAGCGTCGCACCGAGGCGACCGAGTAAGCGTTCACCCTCATTTCGCGCAAACAAGCCGCCAAGCCACCGACTGTCAAAGCGAGAATCTGCATTCTCGGCAACATAATTTTTGAAAAAAGCGTCGGCGGTATCGGGCATAGCGGTAAATTCATACCGCCACAGATTTTGTGCTGCATTCAATGCGTCATGAATGCTTGCCGTGTTTCCGGCGTCGAGAACGGCTTTGAATTTAACCTGTTCGCTTTCGCTCATGATTCTGATTTCCGCAGCAAGCTTATTGAGTGTTTGGACATCGCTCATGCTGCCAAACATATCCGAGGTGATCTGCGGAATTACCGACTCAAAATCATAGTACACGCAATCGCCGATGTCTGCTTCATTAAATGCTGCGGCATAATTTGCGAGTATGTCGCTTGCCATTGGAAGGTCAAGCCAAATAGCCCTATCTCCAGGATCGCCCTTGATATGCTCCGGCGTACCCGATACGAGCAGACGAATGGCAAAGTCGGAGGGTTCGGATTCTTCCTCCGGCAAGGTCACGCCGTCATATATCTCCGGTCGGTCATAATGGACGGTGGGGATATACAGCCTGCCCTCAAACACGCCGTTATCGTTTTTCTGCTGCACTCTGCCGATCTGCTCTGCGTTCAAAAACGGAATCGCGCTTTCGGGGATATCTTCGAGGTCGGAAAGCAGTTCATTTTCAAAGGTAAACCGACCGAGCTCGGAAAGATTGCTCACATTATGAGCAACGGGAACGGTGTCCAAGCCGTAGGTGCAGTTGATGAGGTCTTTGATGCTGACGGGGTTTTCGTCTGCGTCGTTGAATATCTGCTCGGTCACGGCGTAAAATACGGGCAGTTCCTCGTCGGGGAGAGAAGCAAGCCGCTTGGCAAGGAAGTTCAGTTCATCCAAACTGAAAGTGTCCAAGCGAATGTCCTGCAGCTCCGGCAGGATATCGCATTCAAGGATACTGACTTCAACCGTGTTTTCTCTGCCGGCAGCACGGGTTCTCTGCATAGCGTCCTTGATTTCATAGTCCGCCGCAGGCAGCAGTAATTCGGCATAATAATATCCGCCGTGAACGGGATTTTCGGCGGACAGCTCAAGCCTCATGATTTTTCTGTTATAGTCCATTCTTGTTTATCCTTTCTGAATTTGCTCTTGGTAGATTCGCTTAATAACAGCACCGACAGCAGAAACGACAGGTACGCTTACGGCATTGCCTGCCATTTTGTAGAGCCGCCCGTCGCTTAGTCCCGTAGCCTTGGCTTTGTCGAACTGTTCGTCGGTAAAGCCCTGCAAGCGCCAGCATTCTCTCGGCGTGAGCTTTCGCACTCTGCCGTAACGGAGGATACCGTGCCGGTCCTGCACCGTAAGGGTGAACATCGGCTCGTTAGGCTCTTTTATCCACCTTCCTTGCTGACGGATGGTTTTCTTGTCGGGCGTCACTACAGCTCTCGGCTCGTCCTCAATAAACACGGCGGAGTGTTCGCCTTTATGCTTACTGATGCCGCTGTCCTGTCGGGCAGTAATGCACCGAGCCGTTTCGGTGAGCTTTGCACCGGCGTTCAAATCGATAAAAAAATAGCCCTGCGTATTGCCGGGCGTTACGGTATGGGCGATCTTTTCTCCGACCCGACCTCGCCGTGTATTCATTGTCGGGTAGGCAAGGTCGATGCTGTCGCCGGGATGTGCGAGCTGAAAGCCGGATTTCGTATCCACCTTAATAGGCAGGGCTACATCGTAGAGTCCGGTTTTTCCTCCGAAGCCTCCGGCGCCGCTTGTGAGAGTAATGCCGACTCCCTCGTCCGAGTAGACCCGATTGCCCTCTGTGCCTCCAAGGAGTTGGATAAGAGACGCTGCATTTGCGTTTGTGAAAGATAGTATTTCTCCGGCACATCTTTCTCTAAGATATCCGACAATATACACGCGCTTTCGGGATTGGGGAACACCGAAATCCTTGCTGTTAAGGATTTGCCATGCGACATCGTACCCCAGTTCATCCAGCGCACCGAGGATGGTCGCAAAAGTCCGGCCTTGGTCATGCGAAAGCAGACCGGGAACATTTTCAAGCAGCAGAAAAGGTGGTCTTTTAACGGCGGCAATGCGGGCGATCTCAAAAAAGAGAGTGCCTCTTGTGTCATCTTGGAATCCTCGGCGGAGCCCTGCGATACTGAAGGACTGGCAGGGAAAGCCGCCGCAAATAAGGTCGATATCCGGCAGGGTGTATGGGTCAATGGTTCTTGCGTCTGCAAAATATAGTTCTCCTTTCGTGGGGTACATGGCGTCATACGCCTGCTTTGCGTATTTATCTATCTCGCAGTAGCCGACGCACTCATAGCCGCCGAGCCGTTCAAGCCCCGACCGAAAGCCGCCGATACCTGCGAACATATCCAGATATTTGATCGGCATACTTCATCCGACCGATACCGTTGTTTTTTCTGTTCCGCCTCGCTTTCCTTACATCGTCATACCGAAGCCCTCGGATTCGTCCTCATCCTCGGTTTCCTCATCGGCGCTGTTGTCGCCCTCACATTCGCCCACAAAGCCGTTTTCTGCGGCTTCCTCGTCCGTTTCCTCGCAGGTATCCTCTGTGGGGCTTTCGCCCTCAATTTGGCTCTCACGCTCGGCCTGCTCTCGGTCGAGTTCGGTTTCAATAAGTCCGAGGACGAATTCCTTCTGACTCATATTGTTGCGGTGCAGGTAGTCCTTGATTCTCTGAAACAGTTTCTCCGGCACCTGAAATGCCATCGTTCTCATATTGCCCATGTTATTTCCTTCTTTCTGCTGTATTTTCGGGTGGAGCTCATCGTCCACCGCAAGGGTGATAAACTCAGCCATTGTCATCCCTTCATGCCGTTCGAGATATTCTCTGATTTCGGCATGGAGGTTGGCGTCGATTTTTACGGTGATGCCTTTCTTTTCATCCGCCATTGCGCTCGTTCCTTTCTATATATTTTTTGATAATTTCCGCAAGCAGTTCCTCTGCCGACACTTCACGCTCGGCGGCTTCCAGAAGCAGCATATCTGCCTGCGGCTGCGGTATAAGAATATCGTGTTCCAATAGGCAACCTCCTACATTCCCATAACGGGGCCGTTGTCCTCGTCCATGTCCTCGCCGTCGGCCTGTTCCTCGGCAAGTTCTTCTTCGGTGAGCTTGCGGAAGGAGTCCTCTCCGGGGATGAGCCCCAATTGCCTGCCGTTATCAAAAGCACAGTGCAGGGTACACATATCGTCCACATACTTTACCGTGCCGCGCATATCGTCCTCAACGGGGCGGGGATCGTCGCCCATGTGCAAAAGCAAAATTCTTGTGCCTTCGGGATACTGCTCTTTGTATCGCTGTGCCTGTCTGTACAGGCGGTCATATTCGTTCATACTGTTTACCTCCGTGTTTTCATTATAATTTCATTCCGTAATATTCGTCCGGCGAGAGTAAAAAGGAGAAGTCGGCATCCTCAATATTGTCGCAGTGCTTGGCAAGGAAGGTTTCATCCCGTTCCATGCGCATTATCAGATAGGCGACTTCTTCGGGCGTCGCCGTTACGGTTTCTTCGCCGCCGTACAAATAGGCTTCGGCGTGTACGCTGACCTCTGTTTCCGCATCGGCATTCTCCATAAAGTCATCAAACGCCGTCCAGCCGACGAGGTCGTCGTATTCTCTCGGTATTCCACCGACCGTAAATTCAATTTCTTCATTACCTGCGGTTACGGTAACCGCAGAAAACAGCAAGGCCATATATTACATCCCTCCAATCGTCATTTCGGTATTTTGCAGATGATCCTCAAATTCGTCCTCGGTCATCATGGCGTAGTCATCGCCGCTGTTCCAGAAGGAGACGAACAGTTCGCCGTCCATGGTATCAATGGGCTGCTGCTCGAAACCCTCACAAAGGCCGTCCGAGCACTGTCCGATGAGCCAGTCCCGGAGTGCTTCCGTTTCCTCTGCAGTGAGCGCTTCCTTAAGGCTGCAATCTATCCGTCCGAACAGTCTGCCACCGTGCAGCTCCACCGACCACACAGCCGAGGTCAGCTTTTCGCTCACGCCGTCATCCTTGTTATAGTAGGTTGCCATATCGTTTTCGTCATTGGCGGTGTAACGATTCAATGCATCGGCGATCTCATCGGCGCTGTCGGCAAGGTAGGAATCTCCGACCGTGAACATATCTCCGTCGCCCTCGTCAATATTCCCGACAAGCGGACAGAAGAACACAGCTTTTACGGGGCCGGCGTCCTGCGTCATCTCACGGACGGCGTTGATTACTTCATCCATTGAGCCGTACTGGTCGTAGAGGATATTCTGTTCCAGTTCCTCTTTGATGTCCTCGCTTGCCGCCCCAATAACAAGCGTCAGCATATTGGCGTCGGCGATGGTGTTTTTCTCATGCAGTGTGAGGAGCAGATGCTGACCGAAGTCACTCTCGCTGAACAGCTTTACGCCGATGTCCTCGTCCTCATTGTCGGTCAGCGGGATTTGCTTCGGTGATTTCATAATGCCGACAGACTGCAGCTTTTCATAGAGGTCATAAATACTGCGAGGGAAATCCAGCACAAGTGTGTTTTCTCTGTTGCGGATAATTGCGGTGATCATATTTACATTCCTCCCATCGTCATAGGCTCATCCTGATATAAAATGTCGAGCAGGCTTGTGTCGGTGTCGTTGTAGATGAAGCCGCCACAAACAAATTTGCCGTAAAATTTATCCGAGATATATTCTCCGAATCCCTCATAGTCGAAATAATCTTGCATTTCAAGATCAAGAATATATCTGTCCTCGGTTTCGGTAAAAAATCTTCCCACCTCGGCATAGCCTGTTGCTCCCTCAATGAAGGTGAAGCACCCGATATTCCTTGCCAGTCTTGTAAGCTGCTCGGCGTCCTCGGCTTCGGCATATTCCGCCACCGACCACAGCTTTTTCAGATCCATATCCGCCGTATTAACGGCGGCGGTCAGCCGGTTCAGCTCGTATACGCCTTCCTCGGAGGCAATCTCACGGAATCGCCCGAACCATTCGGGACTGTCGGTATTGAAGTCCTCCAGTGTGATTTTTACCTCGTCTGCCGTTGTTCCGAGCCTTGCAAACGCCTTGTCGACGGCTTCTTCCTCACAGGGAAAATACAGATATTCGGTTTTGCCGCCATACTCGGCCTTGGCAACGCAAAGCACCCCCGGATCATACAAATACGCTGGGAAGGCCTGTCCGTCATATGACCGTTGGAACGGCGTGTTTTCATCAACGAACAGCATTCCGTGTTCGGTAAATATGCCGTTGCCGGACTGTATCAGTTCCCGTCCGAGCTGCGCATATTTCGGGTCATCCGCATCGTCGGCAGGCAGACAGCCGTTGACTGTCAGCAGATACTCTCTGCCGATCTTGCCCATGTCACCGATATCCCGAATCAGCGGATAGCGGTTAAGATTAAAGCTCAAATTGATGAGGTCGGTAAGTGTATCAAAGCCCTCTAACTTCATGGCTTCATAGAACTGATATTCCTCGTTCCCGAAGAAGCTGTCCATGCGTTTTCCGAGGAAGTTGACTTCATCGAGGTTGACGAATCGGTCTTGAAGGCAGCCGAGTTCTTCGGGGAATATGACCTCGCTTACATAGAGTTCAAGGGGTGTGACATCCTCGGCGTGGATTCTTTCGAGTGCCGCATTCATTTCCTTTTCCGTGCAGGGGAAGCGGATGTCGGTCTGACTGTTGCCGTATTTGATTTTCAGTTTAATCATGGCAAATCTCCTTTACGGCTGCGAGTCCGAATCTGCGGATAGCCATAGCATTGCAGATGGTGCGGAACAGCATGGGCGGGACAAGGTCTGCGTCCGACAAGTCCGACACGGTGATGTGCTTTGTGCCGAGGGTCAAGTCCTTAGCTGCGCAGTAGAGGGTGTAGGCTCGTTCGGAGCAATTATTGAGCTTAATATTCTCAAAAAACACACAGCCGTTGTTTATATGATGCTTGCAGCAGCTCCACAGCCTTGGGTCGGCGGTGAGCAGATACAGAGCTGAAAGCAGTGCGTAATTCTCTCGGTGTACATTCTTTGCGGCAAGTGTAAATCTTGTCCGGTGCTTTTCATTTATATATGTCATGGGGTTTTCCTCGCTTTCTATATATTCATTGAATCTCTTGCGGAAGGGCGGACAGCGTATCTGCCGCATGGTGGCCGTCAGCATCTCCGTGGGTGTAGCGGCGGTTGCCGTGATGAATATTTGTGCTTCGGTAAAACGGAAGCCCACACCTCTCGGTGCAAAATTCGGAACGGTCATCATCAGCTGTTCCATTCGGCGGTCGTAGGGGTTATCTGAAAATATGGTCATTTCTGTTCTCCTTGTGAAATAGAAAAAGCCCTCCGGTTTTTGTGTAACCGAAGGGCGATTGATAGTATTACATATTCTGTTGTGGGGCC
>OGZK01002945.1_pt1 | contig 14013 bp, 9 predicted proteins | sample 1576791 | NCBI WGS metagenome assembly OGZK01 (sample SAMEA3541556, study PRJEB24748) | human gut metagenome | biome: human gut; feature: human-associated habitat; material: faeces | place: China | collected 2012
AGGACAACAGGGCCGTTGTCAGCAGCCGTCGCTCGCCGGCGCAGAGTGCTAACACCCGATTTCTTCTATGCTTAAACATCACCACACCTCAGCAATAAACCAGCTCAGAAAGGATAACCTCCTCCGCGCGGCTGCGGATGCTGTTCATCCGTCCCACCCATTCCATTTGATTCTCAGCCTTCAGCCGCTCAGTGACACCTTCGGCTTTCTTCATCTGTTCGACCAGTTGATCAAACATTTCTTGTGCCGTGTCGCCGCTTTCCTTGAGATGGTCGTCCAGCTTGCCGGTCAGCAGCATCCCTGTGTAGATGCCGTCCCTGTGCTCGCGCAGATACCGCCTGCGCATTTCTGCGAATCTGTTGTACATATTCTTCCTCCTTTTGCGCCCGCCGTGCGGGTTTCTATCATCATCCACATGATAGCGCAACCCGAAGGAAAAGCCCAATGTGCGAAAAACAGATTTGCAGATTTGACAGAAAAATAGTCACATACGATTTGCCAAATCACGCATGACCAAATCGCACTTGACGATTTTTTATAGTGCTATTGGCTATTAGACTGACCTCTTATGTGAAGGCCTATATTTACTAAATCGGCGGTTTTCCTTAATTAGCGGAATGCCAAATTCATCAAGGAAAAATAATCTGTAGCCTCTTATCTATGTATACTCTATTGTCATCCATCCTGCATGAAAACGCAGAAATCGTCATTCCAAGGTCAATACATGATTTGAGCAAGGGCGTAAACTGTGCGTCCGAAACGAAATAAATGCTACTCACATACGGATTAAGGGAAATAACACTGTAATGCACGCGATAGCCCAAGGAAAGCAAATCGCGCAGTTTTTCAAGCTGCTTCAAAGCCCTTTCAGAGAAGACCGTAGGAAACAAAGCACATTTTTCTGTTGAAAGCACGCTTTTTACTTCTATTATCGTATTTGTATCTTGAATATAAATGTCGCTCTTATAGCCTCCAACATAGTGCTCAGTATAGATTGTTCCTCTTCTTCCTAAAAAAGAAAAACGACGCCCCTTAATGCTGTCCGCAACCGTCCTATTTGCCATCGAGGTGTTTAACAGGATATAGTTTTTCTTGTACGGGATAGCAAAAAGAGCAAATTGAGTCCGCGCATTCTTTGACTGAGTAGGAGCTAATAATACGCTCTTGCCTTTAAGATCTAAGAAATTGCTCAGATGACAGGAGGATGGCACATAACAAACAGTGCTTTCCCCGTCAATCTCAACCTCACACAGGAAGCGATTTTTCAGTTCCTGTATAAAAATTCCGGTTTTATGCTCTGGGGTTAGCACTGTTTGCATGTGTCAATTCCTCACTGTCTGCTTTTCACAAAATTATCAAGCTCATCTTCTGAAATATACAAGCCCTGCATACGGATGGTATCGCTATCAGTAACCATCAGCATATCACCCTTACCCAAGAGGTTCTCCGCACCGGGCATGTCCAAAATCGTCTGAGAATCCGTGTGAGAAGGTAATCTAAAGGAGATTCTGTAGGGGATATTAGCTTTTAGCACGCCCGTAACGATATTTGCACTTGGCCGTTGTGTCGCGATGATAAGATGAATGCCCAAGGATCGCACCTTTTGTGCCAACATGGAAAGGAATTTCTCAAATTCTTTTCGCTTTCCTTGCATTTCTGCGGTCTGAATCAAATCTGCATACTCATCAATAATTATGATAAGCCGCTTCATGCGATGATCTGGATTTTTTTCGTTGTACGAGCCAATATCTCTGCTCCTGCAGAATCGAAGCTGTTGCATTCGCCCTTCCTTATCGACGTCATTGATGCGTTGAATCATCTCGAGCGCTTCTTCAGCATCGACCACAACATGCCCGCCGTAGAGATTAGGTAAATCCTCAAAGAAAACGAAATCCGTCTGCTTGGGGTCAATGATTAGGAACTCCAGATCCTCCATAGGATACTTATGCAGCAGACTTACGATGATCGAATACAAGAAAATGGTTTTGCCCGAGCCTGTTGTACCTGCAATAAGCATATGAGGGGCCTTGGCGATGTCAACGACTTCAAACCTTCCGTCTGCCTTTTGTCCTGCGACAAAATCGAGAGCGCCTGAGGAGCCGTCCAAGAGATTCAAATGCTTCAAAAGACTAATCGCTTTACCAGCGCCTGCAAAGGGCACATCAACCGAAAGATACTTGGTTCCTTTAATATGATCGATCAGTATCTCTCCATTTGCCTCAAGCTGGATGCCAATATCCGTTTTGAAGCGTTCCAGTGTCCTTATTGTTTCGCCAGACTTTAGCTCAACAGAAAATCTCGTAAAACGCGCAGCCTCCTGAACCATATTAGGATCTACAGGATAAGCATTGATGCCATAATCGCGAAAAACCTTATTAATTCTCGCACACTTTTCTCGAAGGTCTGTTCTTTGAAGCTCGGTATCGGTTTCATTCGTGACAGGTGCAGCAGGAGCAACGGGTGTGCTAGGAGCATCGGCTACATAAGCATGAGCGGTGTCAGGAGCAACTGGAGAATGTTCAGGCCAAGCTGTCTCTTCTTGTACAGGCCCTACCACATTTGCCTCGTATGTCGCTTGAGGCGAAGCGACAGCTTCGTCTTGAAAGGCCGGATTAAGCGGGCCTGCTTCGCAAGCAAAGACAGTATTAGCAAGAATCGCCTGAACTTCACTACTACCAATTGTTATCAGGGTATAGTCCTTGCCCAAAAAATCATCGATACCCTTATAAACCTTTTCGGAGCTCTCTGTATTTTCAAAGTCAACGAAAGCTATATTTCTGCGAACACTCACATTGTATTCGCCGGCGAAAAGGTCATTCAGCATGTTACTGTAGCGGAGCTTGCTTGCTGGATCGAGAGTCGCCTGGAACAAACACTCAAAAACCTGCTCTCTCAAAATTTCACGTCGTGAAATCGTAGTGATTTTCTCTGCTTTCCCAAGCATCTCTTGAGTGAGGCTCTCAAGTGCCGTAACCTGCTCTACAGCATGCCCAGAGATCGTATCTCCATCAATAGTGAAGGCATTTGGATTGTCCGCGTAGGTTTTCACCTCAATAATGTCAACGCGCGCATCAGTGTCGGATTCAAGATTGATGCCGATCAAATCTGGTAGCTTGCCGTCCTCGCGGTCTGAAAGCCATTCCTGCGCAAGCTGGGTGTCTAGACCAACCAGTATTGCGGCGGGGTGTTGCCGCTTGTAGTGGATTGCAGCCAGTGCAATTCCCAAGCTTCCCTTGCCGTGATTGGTATCGAATATGCGATTTGAGGTATGCGAAACGATGCTTAGCAGGCCGTCATCGTTAATCTCACGGACAGCCTTGATGATCTCCTTTACTCCCTCCTCCTTTGGGACGAAGTTGCCTAAGCGCTTTACAAGAGTATCATACCCAAGCACGAATTTCCTGCAATTGCTGGAATAAATACCAATGGAGCGATAATCGTTTTCCCTATAAAACAGCTTTTCACTAGCTGCCCTCAGCGAGATATCCCAACTCTTTAGACTCTGATCTAAGATTACAAGCCAGTCGCATTTATCCAAAAAGGCATCATAGGTTTCTCTCTTGAGCGGGGTATAAAAGCTTGTGCTTGTATGGCTGAAGGTCGAGGGGTGTTCATTTAGCTTTTCTATGATGCTGGCATAGACGGTAAAGATTCCGCCTTCGCTTGCCGGACGGATTTCCACCTTTTCATCAATCGGGTTGTATTTATATACCTTTGGTACGCAAAGAGGATGAATGTGGATTTGGCGGTTGTTTTGAGCAGTTTCGATCTTAACCTCATTGGGATCGAAGATGATAAGCATATGCTGCTCGCGGCTAATCTCACCTAGTATTTTGCTGTAGGAGTACTTGTGATGAGCTATCTTAAGCTTGAAGTTGAGAGATCTCTGTCCCTTGATTCTCCCCAGCATTCCGTCATTTAGAGAATCGTTATCAATTTCAATCCAGCTTGTGGGAACCTCCTTTGTGTGGAAGATAGAAATCTCTATTCCGTTGATATTAAACTCCTTGTCGTTGTTCAAGGCCTTCAGCATAGAAACGATTACTTCCACAGATGGAGGATCTATAACGCAGAGCTTAAGCATCATCCCAGCATGAGGATATAGGCAGAGGTAACGAATAATTGCTTGCTTAAGAGTATCAATGCCACTTTCACTCTGGTTGATCTGCGGTACATTTGAATAAACCGGGAGCATACCAATTCTACCAGAAAGAGGAAGGAATGTAGCACCACAGCACGCAATGGTAGCAGGAAGCAGTGCAACGGATAATGGGTCAGGAATATCCTCAGCCCTTCGGATAATGAACGACTTATCCTCATCACTAAGCTGTGCTTCTCCGATTTCATTGACACCTTTGCTTGCAAGAATCTCCTTGGCAAGCTCTACATACTTCCAAAGATACATAGGGTGCATAGGGGTCGGGATTGCGTGGGCTTTTGCCTCCCCAACAACAAAGACATAGTCCAAGGACATGATTGTGTTAATGATTTCCTTGGCGTTAGATGGTGCAATTGCCCAAATTTTAGGAAACTCATCGTTTATTGCGGTAAGTAATCCCTCATACGCTGCGAGATACTTGTAAAACTTGTCAAATTGAGCAAGAACCTGCAGCATAGGTGCATCCTGCAAGCGCCTGCTGAAGGGTAGAAGCTCCTTCCTTGCTTCAAGAAACCGCTTCAATCGCGCAGAAATGGTTTCGCCCTCTGAAACAAGTGCAGAGATCCGAGATAAGCTGTCCCAAATCGGATCAAGAATCGCCGGTCCTAATGATATTCGCTCATATTTATCAAGATCGCGAATAGCTTCGTCCGGCGCTTGAACCTCAGCACGAATAATACTGCCGAAGTCAGAATCGGACGACATTTCCTCAGCGATTCTCTCCGTAACGGGCTCCGTCTTAAACTGAGCCCGCCCGCCATCCACATCAACCTCTACTTTTTCTGCTTTTTTCGTGTTTGCGCGCTGATCAATATCACGCTCCAGTTGTGCCAGTATATCAGGAATCTGATCCTGATTGTCATCGAAAATCAATTGTGCAGCTAATGCTGTTGGCCTTATTGCCGTACCTCGTCTTGGTGACGGAGTAGGACTCTTTTTCTCCTTTGCAGCCTTGAGACACTCCTCAACCTCAGCTAATTCCATTTGGCCAAGCAGAGCAATATCCTTTGTTTTGTAGTAGCTTAGAATTCGGTGGGGAGTTTCTTTCTTACCTGTAGCCTTAGTATAGTAGTTCGTAATGCTTTGGCGCTCAGCCTGCTCAAGATTACTTATCCTTTCAACGATTCCGTGGTTATGCTTAATCCTTGCCACGAAATCATCTCTTACTGGATTCCGGCTATCAACATTCTTGTCTGCGCAAAGCCCAAGTCGATAATAGTTCTCTTTTATCGCATCAGGGAGCGTATCTGCAGGAGAGGAAATCAAGAGTTCAAGATACTCGAGTACTCGCTCAAAGCTTAGAATGCTACGGATAGGCTTACTACGAAGCGCCTGAATTAGTGCCTCAATTACAGCGTTTGTTCCGGCAAGCTCCTTCTTTGCAAGGTCACAGCTTTTGGTATAAATGCGCTCCAGCGTGATCTCAGGGAACCAGCGCAGAGATGACATCTTTTCCATTTCTGCGCGCTTGATGACCAGAACCCTAAATATGCTTTCATCGCCAGAGTTGCGCGACTCCTCGGCCTTTTCTACTGTGAAATCATAAGAAAGCCTTTCGTTTTGGGACAGTTCACTTTCTATGCGAGCTCTTGTGGACTCAGGAAAGCCCAAGAAGAACAAGGCCGCCTTTCTTTCGGAGGATAGACCTAGTGCAAAAGCAACGTAATCAAAGTCAGGAATATTGACAAGTGCAACACCATATTCCTGAGCATTCGCACGTTCATTAACAAGCTGCGTTACTACCTTAGTCAGCAGTGTCTTTTCCATATCAAAGCCTCCACCCGATTAATGTAACACCATCGGCATACCGTTTTCCCATTCCTAGGGAAATATAAGTATTAGCTATAGCCTGTGAGTTGATACTCAAATCTCCACGTAGGTCGCCGGGAGTTGCTTGCGCAATATTATAGGCAGCGAGGAGATTATATTCAGTTTCAGCATCAGCCCCGATTAGAATGTTGTATGCAGAAATTAGCTTTTCACCTAACTCCTTTAGTTCAATTCCATCCTCGAGCTCTTCCTTGCTCAACGCACCTAGGGTAATGGTTTCCAGCGTAAAGCTATTAATCAGATAACGCTTGATGTTCGCTCGATTGCCTCTTGGGCCAATCAAGCCACATCTAACGCCTAGCACTCTGCAGAAGGCAGAGGGGGAATTGTTCTTGTACTCAAAGGTATATAGGGCAATCTGCAGGGCTCTTGAGAGCGCAAGTCTCGGAGACCTATCCTCGTCAACAAAGCTATCAAAATAATTCTTTACTGCACTTCTAATGCTTTCCTCACGATTAACGGAGGAAAAAACCATACTATCGATCCACCGTCGGCATTCATCAGCGGTGTCGGAGGGAATTTCCTCTCCAAGAATCATATCAATAGAGCTGATAAAGAAATCCTCAACAGTTTTTTTAGCTAAAGTATAGGATTGCTCACTCGCCTTTTTTATCGACTCCAAATCCGCGCCTGAATCCAGAAGAATAGGGGGCTTGCTACCACCGTATGCTGCAGCATCGCCCTGCGTTAAATAAATGAAGGTTGAGAACAAGGCAAAATTAATGATCCTTCGCATAACCAAAAGGCTGTTTCTATTCTCTCCTGTCGCAATGATGTTATCAGCAAGCCGATCAAAGCCGTTCCGGAGCCTTTCCTTGCAGTTATCCCAACGTATTTCACTATCCTCAGGATATTGGATTCCATGGATGCTGCGTTTTTCTTTATCTGAGGGGGCAGTAAGGATTGGCTTGATAAGCTTTGTTAGGTCATCTGAATCATTGCTTAGAGCCTCCTGTAGTAGTGAAATGACAGGAGATCTCTTGCCATCAAGCTGCTTTGCGAGTATTTCAAAAATGAAGTCTCCAATATGCGCTTCGGAATTCAACCGCCCTTTGACCATCCAGTGGGAGGAAATGTCCATAACCGAAAAATCGTATTGGGGATAGAGAGTATTGTCCTGATTGAAAATTTCACCCAAAAAATAGCGGAACTGTTTAATGTTTGACGGCTTTTCTTGCTCACCCTTTTCTAATATACAAGCGTAATCCGCTACGATTTTTTCTGACGGAAGGGCATCCTTTCTCCCGTCGCTAATAACCCACTCGTGTACATCCCTTGTATCACAGGTCTCTCCTATACAGGCACGGAACAGGCCATTAGCAATGTGAGGCGGCTTTGTCGAGTTAGAGGTCGGATTAAAGCCGAGATAATCCTGGCAAATTTTATCGCCTATACGTTTTAGGGAATCCGCAGCCATTATTCCTCGCCCTCCTCAAAATCGTATTTCCCGTCCTGTATCAGCACCGTCTTCTTGCTGCTGTTGATCCTACTTGCTAAGATTATTTCTCCATCGTCGTTTTCTTCAGCATAACCATAATTGTCTAGCTGCTGAAGGAACATTGCCGCCGCCTGCTCGTACTGTGGGGCCAAAAGGCCTACAGGATAACCGTTTTCCACGGCATCGAGTGTTCGCAAAAAATCAGCATCCAGCGTCAGCACGGGGACATCGCCGGCTTTAGGCTTCAGAATAATGTGATTTGGCATGTATTCCATGCCCTGCAGCCAATCTGCCGGACGGGGCATTTTTATCTCAAGCTCGCTCGAATCAACAGATTTACTAGATATAGCAACCGCTGCCTCCTGGCTGAGGTCGTATCTATGCGTAGTCCAAATGTGTAACTGTTTCTTGTCATCAGACGAGGGCAGAAACAGCTTGTTTATAGAACGGACAAGACGCTCCTTGATCTTCTTCTTTTGAGAATCAAAGGCTGTAAAAATTTCCATGCTCTTGCGGATTTCCTCTGGTTGAAGCTTAAGCAAGCCTTGTCCATCAAGGTTTTCAAAGTAATACTTTCTCTTAATCTCTTTAAAGCATTCGACTGCCGCGTCAACATCGTCCTCGAAGGAGGAATCGTTTGGCCATTTTCGAGGAGCCCCCATGAGTCAGCCCTCATTTATGACTCCATTCCAGAGACTCTCATCAAGTGATGGCACAGACAAATATATCGGATCAAACTTTTGAATGGCTCGAAGCAACTCGTTTGAACCCTCGAATATTGCGGAATAGTAATATTGACCTTCATATTCATCCATTGTACACGCTGTAAGCATAAATGAAATCGCGCCAAGAACATCCCTTACTGCAAAATGCTCACAGTCGGAGGATGCCAACTCCAGCAAAGAAACAATCTGCCGTTTTATTTCTGTGCTTTGAAGTGCACGAAGATTATACTTTAAGGCTTGGCTGTGTACTGGCTCGCTAGAGAGCAGGTCAGTCATTTTCGTTAATAGAGTATCAAGCAACTGATTATCCTTGGTAAGAAGATTTCTCTCGTTAAGGTCAACAACAGCAATATGCCTAATGGGCTCAGAGAGCTCGTACGTAATAGCAGATTTCTTTGCCCGCATTATTTCATTATAAATATCAGGATTAATCCGCTTAATCTCCTTACACAGCCGCAAAAACGGATACTCATTAATAGCGAACACTGCGGGCTTCTTTTCTACATAAAGGTCAACAATATTCCTAGCGGCATCAGCATAATTCGTAACTTCATTAAAATCTGTTTTAACGAATACATTATTTCTGATAATGCAGGGTTCAATCGCCTTGATAATGAAGGTCTTGCCATCACCAGGATTTCCGGTCAAAAATACGAGCTTGTGCTTGTCTAGCATGTCAGAGACAAGCGGCTCTACACCGGAAGAAATGTGCAGAAAGCCAAGCTCATCCTTATTCATGTGGTCAGAATAACAATTCTTCCCATTATATAGCTTCTTGATAAAATCGAGCTTTGACATATTTGCCTCCTTACATGCCTCCGAGCAGAACATCATCCACCCTAAAGTCGTTCAGTCGCTGAACAATATCCACCGTTGTTAATCGCTTCATCAGCCAACGCTTATACCAATAATCAATCAATGCCTGTGTTCCATGGGCGATATCCTCCTCACAGTCAGGGTTAAAGCCATAATCTACAGCGTTTGTATAGCCCATCAAATAATCCTTCGTGTTCTTGGCAAGATCGACAGAATATACAATACGAGGAGAGTAATGCTTAAGAAATGCGTCAGCGCGGATTCCAATAGAGCTTAGGCCTCTGCTGATCATCCGAAAACGCGGGCTTGTCCCCTCCCCAAAAACATGATTAATACGCTTCCCGCCATCCTGCAGCTCAAGAATTCTAGAGAAAAGAGCGGTGGTTTCCCGTGAGAAAAACACGGTACCATAGCCCTCCGTGACTCCCATTTCGCGAAACTCGAGTAATCTGCCGTTGCCTAATGGTACCTTTATACGATTGTACTGGCTGCTTCCGACAGCATATAGACTGGTAGTGCCTAGGTAGACTAGACGGCTGTCGCGGATTACCCGTTCGCCCTTCATTCGAGAAGCGATTTCGCTGATTTGTCTCTCATACCGGTGAGTATAATCACTGATCACTCTAGGGCTACAAGCCAGAATGCTTACAAGCTTACCGCCTAAGAGGTGATTATATGGTGGGATGGAGCCGCAAACGATAATGTCCATCATGTTTGATCCAATTTTGCATTTTCTGTTAGCTATCAGCGCAGTATGAATTGCTTTGCGTCCGCCCTCAGATGCAAGAAGAGATAGGAGCTTGTCCTCGTTGCTTTGCCCGGCGGCATTGTTAAATGCTATTTTCGTTTCCAAGAGCTTGGCCAATTCAGATGCACGCTTACGCTTAAATAGATTACTCCTTGCTTCCTCCCGCCAATCCGGAGATGTCTCGTTGTTTCTGTTGTTTATTGACCTTTCGGAATACTCTGCAGCTATGGCATAAAGCTCATCGACCTGCTCCTGACGGGGATACTTGGTTTGCTTATAATAGCCAAGATCACCGGTATAGATTTCCGAAATTGCTGAATTGACATTTTTGACAAGAAGCGGGAAAAGGCGCTCTGCATAAGCATATCTACGCTGTAGGTATTCCTCCTCGGTTTCAATTGGTGCTTGAATTTTTACCTTAACTCTTTTTCCATCAGTTCCGCTTACAGTTTGCTCACAGTATTCTGTGTGAACTCGTTTTGACATCTCTGTCTTGATAGCCTCAATTGTCCAACCAATATCATCATCTCGAGCAGTCAGATTAAGGACGGAATTACCCAAGGCAAAAATACCAATGATCGGGTGATATGGCTGTAAGCTGTCTCTAACAAGATAGTATATGTTTCTCCCGGGCATTGTCTTATAGGGGATGGACCATGTGTAGCGGAAATATCTCCAAATGTCTGAAAGCTTAAAGCCTGTATACTCATCTCTGCTGCCTGTAACCATTTGAATATATGGTGCGCAGACCTGACGCCCCGTTCTAATTGCAAGGATGAGCGCATCTCTATTTCCAATCAAGCACTTAACCGATACTGGAGTACCGTTATAATTCCGCTCGGTTTCCATATACTTAATGAAGCGTGCGACGCTTTCGCTTTTAAATTGCGCATTGCGCTCTGCGCTAAGTCTATAGCGTATTTTCTCTTTATCATCAATGTTATCGTTTTCCATTCTCAAGGTAAGCTGATGATCCTGAAAATCAAAAATCCAGCCTTGAAGGGAAAGATCAACTAATACGCTTAGGGCCGCCATATATTTTTGGCAGTCAAGGTCGGCTTCTCGTGCAGTTTCAGAAACACGCCTAAGCTCATCGCTGATAATTCGAGCTCTGTTCATAGGTAACGTGTCTTCTAAGCGCCGAGTAAGTCGCTGAAACAACTCTTGGTATTCCTCGCTCAAAGCAGGACGATACTGCTCCGAGGCGATGGTCTGTTCTATATTTTTAATGGATGCTTTCATGCATTTCCTGCTTCCTGAATAAGTCTGCGTCACCGATGGCCGCATTCAATTAATTATTTGTAGCAAACACTAGCTAAGAGCTAATTCAGCAAGTATTTCTTTTCAGCCCCGCGGCCTACCCTCTGCACAAGCCCCATATTCCGCATCTGTTTCATAAGCTCAAAAGCGCGGGTCTTCTTGATTCCAAGCAAGGATTGGACCTCTTCATCCGTGATATGGCCGTGCGCGGAGGTATAGTCAAGAACCTTTTGCATCTGTGCAGTGACCGGAGAAGCCTGCTTTGGGATGGCAACGGTCATGGCATTCATATTGGGCAGGACCATTTTGAATGCATTGGGCGTTGCTTCGATGACCGGTTGTACGGGGCAGTTTTCATAAAGCTTATAGATCCTGCGGATGCCGGTGCCGTAGCTCTCGATCAAACGCAGGCGATGGAACATCTCGGCAAGATTCTTGTTGCGGGGTTGTGAAATACCGATACGGATATCGTCGGTGGAGAGACCGGGGAGGAGGCCGCCGATAGAGATGAACTCTATCCGCTCGTCGTTCACATTGATGATAATGCTGCCGCTGTAGCTATAATCCCGGTGCACAATGGCATTCAAAAGTGCCTCGCGAAGAGCCTCCTCGGGGTAATCCTGCTTTTCAATACGCTCCAATCCCTTAAATGACGCCTTGGTTCTGTTACAGAGCATCAGGTAATCAAAGGTGTCCTCCAGCTGCGCAAAGATGGAGCCTCCGAACTCCTTGTTATCCTTGAAGGTGGTATTAGAATCATCACCGAAAACTGCTACCTTCGTCGTATGCGCACATTGATCGGAGATGATAAGTGCAAGGTTGGTAAAAAGCTCATCATTCTTCTGTGTAATCCCAAGGGCACGGTACTTTTCCTTTCCGAACGGCACTCCATATTTTTCGAAAGCGTTTGCCGCAGCCTCAAAGGACAGATCCTGCTCCATGGAGCGCATTTCTTCGAACGCATCGCCATCGCTTTCCTTAATCATCTGGCGAATCTGCTCAGGGGACGCTGGCACGCTGGAGGTGCCCTGGCGTACATAAACACCGTTGGGCTTCAGACCTTTTCCTTTGAGGTAGTAGGGCTTGTTGCTTCCCTCACTGACGGCAATACGCACCACCCTGTTATCCTGGATCGAAAAGCGCACGAACATTGTAACGTCCGGCACAATAGCATCGCGGATGCCGTTGGTGATGCGGGTATACTCCTGATCCACATCTGCCAGTCCGACGGCATTTCCATTGTTGTCAATGCCGACGAACACCACGCCGCCGTCCGTATTTGCGAAAGCGATCACTTCTTTATAAATTTCCTCAGTAAACTGAGCCTTGAATTCTATATTTTCGGTTTCAAAGTTCATGGAGACGCCTCCTCATACGAATTCTAATTATATTATACTCATAAAATTCACTCTGTCAACCGGAGCTTGTGAATTTTCGGCGAATATTCGCTTATTCAATGTGAGTGTCCGCCTTGGTTGTTCTCAGAAACAGAGAGCCGCCTCGTCTAATAATGCGAAAGGACCTCCTTCGCGCAAGCAAAGGAAGTCCGCCGAATATAGCTTTTTACGCAATTACAGCTTGAAGCAGGCATTTTTACAATTCCACTATTTCATCGCATGTCGTTCCATTTCTGCGCCTCCCAAAGCATATCGATATGCCGGCGGGATTTGCGGTTGGTGTTGTTGTAATCGTCCGAGCAGAGCCAGTCGATGAGATAGCATTTGGGGATCATGTACTTCTGCAGCAGCGCCAGCGCCTTCAGCTTCCCCACGCGAATCCATTGGCAGACGGTGCGGCGGTTATAGCCTGTAAAGTCCACGGCTGCGGCCACATCCATCACATCCGGAAGCGCGGCCAGCTTGCTCTCATAGTAGCCCCGGAGCTTCTTCTCGTCCTTGGCGCATGGCGGATGGATGCGGATTTTATAGGGCCGAACCATTTCGCTTCCGTATTTGTACCAGTTCTTCGGCGCTATGTATTTTTCCGGGTTGACCTCACGGTCGTTCATAAAAGCGATCACATCACTCTTTTTGATAGCGTAGCAGCGGGTTTTCTTGCCGGTGCAGGTGTGAGGAATCAGGTTGAATTGGAGAAGATAGAGCGCCGTCTGCTTGCTGATGTGGCAGGCGATCCACATCTGCTCCTTGTTCATAATCTCTGGATATTTTTTGAATTCCTTGGCGTCGTATTTCATAACGAAGACTCCTTTCTGTGTTTCGGTCCAAAAGGGTGCTTCGTATAATCTGTTTTGAGCCTTTTTTTCTTGCATTTAATCCGGGGAGCTGTCCGCAGAGCCATACCGGACAAGGGTTTTCTTCTTGCGTATTTTCTTGCCAGCGCGCAAAAAAATCGATCGTTTTGGGGCGCTTCCCATTTCAATTTGAACTCTGGTTTTTTCTGATATGGAGCTGGTCAATACCGGTCGGCGCGTCCGAAACCCGTTGCAGCACAAGGGTTTTCGCCGTTTCCAAAACTGCCTCCACCGACCACGGCAGACACGAAAGTACCAAGTGCGAACAAGACTCGAAATCATGTTTCCACTTTGGAAGTCCAAACTGCCGAAAAGCCAGTAACCATGCGGGTTTGCGGGCAAGTTCAAATTGTGAATTGGGGTCTGTTCTATCCTGTTGTTCTTCCCAATTTCCACGGCTTGAATTTTGCGGGAAAATGGCTATAATGAGAGCAGCCATCTGACAGCCACTTTGAGAGGTATGTTTTGGGGTTCCGTAGTTACCGCTATCGTCCCTGATTTACCGTCATCATCCAAGTTGGTGTAATGATTCGAAATCAGGTTTCCTATGCGGAGTGCCAAACGGCTGAAACCCTTGGAACCATGCGGGTTCCAGCCGAGTTCAAATTGAATAATGTTGCTTGTTCTATCCTGTTGTTCTTCCCGATTTCCACCGGCTGAATTGGTCGGCGGGTCGGGACCAGGGATATAACATAAATTTGGAGATGTACCCAAGCGGTTGAAGGGTCCGCACTCGAAATGCGGTAGGTCGGCTCAAAACCGGCGCGAGAGTTCGAATCTCTCCAT
>OGZK01002961.1_pt1 | contig 13973 bp, 10 predicted proteins | sample 1576791 | NCBI WGS metagenome assembly OGZK01 (sample SAMEA3541556, study PRJEB24748) | human gut metagenome | biome: human gut; feature: human-associated habitat; material: faeces | place: China | collected 2012
AAATTTGGGGAAGTGCCTTGCAGGAAGTGATAGAAAACAATCCCTGTGCCTATGTTCTGGGAACATCGGCAACGCCAATCCGTCCGGAAGGAATGATCGATACGGTGGATCTTTATTTCGAAGGAAATTTGTTTTATGAACTTACCTTGCCGCAAGCTTGGTATTACAATATCTTACCAGTGCCGATCCTGGTACAAAGTGCTTACGGGCTGGACAACGAACTGGATCGGCTGCAAAGAAAACTGGAACGCAGCGGTTGTTCAGTCCGCCGGAGAGAGCGCATCCAAAAGAAACTGGACCTGGCGCGGGTCGATTTCAAAGGTGCTTTGGGCGCGTCGTCGGTGATCCGGAAGTTCCTACCCGAAAGCGTACGCAAACTGCTGGTTTTCTGTCGCGACCTGGCCGATCTCAGACAGATGGTGCCGGAAGTGTGCGACTGGCTCACACAGGCAGGCCGATCGATTACGCCATTTGAAATCCATCATGCGCAAAGCGAGCAGGAGAATCAGCGGCTGTTGGCCGCTTTCCGAGAAGAGTCGGACCGGTTACACGTACTCTTTTCCGTCAATATGCTGATCGAAGGATTGCATGTCGAGGGAGTGGATGCCGTCTTGTTCCTGCGGCGCACCGAATCTTACATTGTCACCCTGCAACAGCTGGGGCGCTGTCTGGATGCCGGAAGCGGGAAACAGCCGGTCGTCTTGGATTTCGTGAATAACCTGTCGGGTAAATCGGTCTACGACGTGATGGCGTGCCACTGGGAGCGACTCTCTTATCTTCCATCGCCCCACGGATTTGAAGGAACAACCTCGTTCCTCGCTACCGGCTATTTGTCGGATATCCGGCTCCGCATCGAAGAGATTCTGGCCGAGTTGGAACCGTGGCAGATTATGTACGAGCGGCTGGTCGAGTTCCACCGGGAAGAGAACGACTGGCCTTCAGTGACGGAAGGGAAACTGGGCCTTTGGTGCAACACGCAACGCATCGCCTACAAACGAGGCTGTCTTGCCAAGGAACGGTGCGACCAGCTTGATGCAATCGGTTTTGAGTGGAATCAGCTCGACTCCAAATGGATGAGGGAATACCATGCATTGAAAGTCTTCTTTGATACCTGCGGACACTGGCCCAAACGTGAAGACGGCCCGCTTGCGACCTGGTGTTATACCCAGCGGGAAAGACGGAAGGATGGACGTTTGAGCAAAGAGCGCATCCGGGCTTTGAATGAGATCGGCTTTGTCTGGAATCAGAACCTCCAAGGGGAATGGATGAAGAACTACGAGGAACTGAAGTCTTTTGTCAGAAAATATCGGCGTTTCCCTAAATCGACGGAAGGGAACTTGGGCGGATGGTGCCATACACAACGGAAAATGCGTAAACAGGGAAAGTTACCCAATGACCGCCGGCTCCTGTTGGATAAAATAGGATTTGTCTGGTCGGCGGAACAGGTCTGGCAAGGCAACTTCGAACAATTGTGCCTGTTCCATAACCTGCAAGGACGATGGCCGGGATGCCGTGAAGGAGCATTGGGACGCTGGTGTACCATTCAAAGACGGGATTACCGCAAGGGGAACATGTCAGATGAGCGAAAAGCACAATTGGAAAGAATCGGTTTCCCTCTTGCCTGATATGGAATATATTCGATTCTATCCATTATGAAAGTTGTCTATTCAATTATAATCAACATTGGAACAGTGTCTGTCATTACCCGGACTTGGAACTGCCAGCATACGGGTGGAACCAACTGATAAAACCGGAATAAGACCAATCTCATAAAGTAAATCGTTATTGATTCATCCCAATATGGAAGCCCTTGTCTGAAGCCGGTTATCGGAGAAGACAGGGGCTTCTTCTATATTTTATAAATGAATTATAGATAACTATTACACTGGCTTAACGAATCCGTTACAAATCCTTGGTGGTTTAAAGTGAGTGTTTACGTAAAATGAAAATATTTATGGTAGCAAGGAAAGCTTCATTACAGCATAAGGTTCTTTTAGGGTATATGATATTGATCATGGCTGTTTGCGGCATGGTTTCCATCTTGTTATACGAACGGAGCCGCATGCGTGAGATAAAAACGGAAACATCGGAGATACGCAGGATACGCCATGACATCAGTACGGCGCATCGCTATATCACGGAGCTTGCCACCTATGGAGAGTCCGTCATTGTCTGGGAGGATACCGATTTTCGTGAGTATCGCAGAAAACGCTTGCAAACGGACAGCTTGTTACAAATATTGAAAGTGAGTTGTGGCACGTTCGTCCTGCCAAAGCAGATAGACTCCCTATGTCATTTATTGGAAGCTAAGGAGATACATCTGCTCCGCATTATGGAGACCATTACCAGACAGGGGGAAGCGGACAGCCTGCTCGCAAATCGTCTGCCTATTGTTATCAGGGAAGCGGTTCGTACCCGGACAGTCACCCAAAAGAAAAAAGGGATTGCCGGTTGGTTCGGAGGGAAAAGGAGCGTACAGGTCTTCGAGCCATCGAAAGGACTGCAAGATTTGAATGAGAAGCTGATCGCCATGCAAGAGGAACGTGAACGCCGGATAGACATGTATACCGACAGTCTGCGCATACAGAATAAGGCCTTGAACCGGAAGTTGCAAATACTCATCACCCATCTTGACGGACAAGCGCAGGCGGCGTTCATCAGTCGTGAGGAAAAAATCACGGAAGCCGGAGATTTTTCTTTCAAACTGTTTGTCTTGGTAATCGTCTCTGCTTCCTCCTTGCTATTCATCTCGTTCCTGATCATACGGCATGACATCAGGAAAGAAAGGGAAGGGCGGGCACAGCTCCAAAGGATAAACCGTGAGAACGAGGAACTGCTCGGTATGCGTAAACAGATCATCCTGACCATCTCGCACGATATACGAGGACCATTGGGTAATATCAACAACTGCGTGGAACTGGCCTCGGAAACCCGTGAAAAGAAAAAACGGGAAGGCTATCTGGAGAACATCCGCCATTCCTGCCGCCATATACTGAATCTGGTGAACAACCTGATGGATGTTTATAAGATCAATGAGACCAAGGATACCCGTAACGAGGTTCCTTTCCGTCTAAACAACTTGCTTGACAACATATCGAAGGAATATGCCCGCAAAGCGGGTGGCCGGGCCTTGCTGTTCGAGCACCGGCATAAGAATGTCGGTGATATTACAGTGAGAGGAGACGCAGACAAATTGGAACAAATATTGGACAATCTGCTGACAAACGCCATCAAGTTCACCCTGTCGGGTACGATCCGTTTCCATACCGAGTACATGGCGGGAAGATTATATGTGGAGGTCGGTGATACCGGTATCGGTATGGACGAGGAGACATTGGAACGTGTCTTCCGTCCGTTCGAGCGTGCGGCGCAGGAGATAAACTCGGAAGGTTTCGGTCTTGGGCTTTTTATCACGAAAGCTCTTGTAAAGGTACTGGACGGAAGCATTGAAGTAGAGAGCCGACCAGGTAAAGGTACAACATTCTGCCTGTCGTTTCCCCTTTCGGAAACGACAGGAGAACCGGAAACAGAGGAGCTTCCGGTACAATCTGCGACGATACTTCCCAAACATGTACTGGTAGTGGATGATGACAGCATCCTTCTGAAAATAACGGAAGACATGCTCGGGCGCAACGGGGTGGAATGCACGACCTGTCAAAATGCAAAAGAAGCCATTCTAGCACTCGACCGCTTGGATTATGATTTGGTATTGACAGATATACAGATGCCCGTGACCGATGGTTTCGGCTTGTTGAGATTACTGCGTAACTCGGATATCGGAAATTCCCGTACCGTTCCGGTCGCTGTCATGACGGCACGGGGGGACGGGGACTCGGGCGTGTATATGAAGTCCGGTTTTTGCGGTTGCATACATAAGCCTTTCTCTTCAAAAGGACTGCTGGCCTTTATCTCCTCCGTTACGGAGGGCAGAAGTGCAGGCATGTCTCCGTTCGACTATTCTCGCCTGATGGAAAGTACGGACGACCGTCGTCATATGTTCGGTCTTGTCGCAAAAGAGTCAGAAAAGGATCTTGCCGAACTGGAGGAGGCTTTAAGAGAAAACGATCGGGAAGCCATGCGGAGGATCGTACATCGGATGGCTCCGGTCTGGGAGTTGTTAGGGGCCAACGATGTACTGTTCGGTTATCGGAAGCTCCTGCATGACAAGACCTCGAGCGACGAGACGGTCAGAGAGTACACGATGAGAATTATGAAACAGATACGGTTACTGATAGACGAAGTAAATAATGAATTAAGAAAGAAAAATGACGGGGATGAAAAAGACTTTATTGATCGTGGAGGACAACCTGATTCTTTGCGATATTCTTGAGAGATGGCTACAGAAAGCCGGTTACAGGGTATTGACGGCCATAGATGAGCCTTCGGCACGCCGGAAAATCAAGGGGAATAACGTGGCGCTGGTACTGACAGATGTCCGCCTTCCCGAAGGGGATGGCATCAGCTTACTGGAATGGAGCATCTCCCAAGGGTTACATATCCCTTTTGTGGTGATGACCGAACATGCCTCCATTGCAGATGCGGTGCGTGCCGTCAAATTGGGTGCGAAAGACTACTTGCCCAAGCCTGTCCACGAGGAGTTGCTGATGGAACTGTTACGGGGATTGATCGGTCTGCCAGTTTCCGTTCCCCCGAAGAAATCATTAATGAAAAGGCTTAGCGGGGCGATCCGGGAGACCGAACGGATAGCTTGTCGTGTGGCTCCTTTGAATTGTTCCGTCATGATCCTTGGACCGAACGGTAGCGGAAAAGAATCTGTCGCACAGCTGATCCAACAGCATAGCGGGCGTAAGGACAAGCCTTTTGTGGCGGTGAACTGTGGTTGTATCCGGGGGGAACTTGCCGCATCTGAGTTCTTCGGCCACGTGCAGGGGGCGTTTACCGATGCGAAAAAGGATACTGCCGGGTATTTTGAGACGGCCAAGGGCGGTACGCTCTTCCTTGACGAGATCGGAAACATGCCTCCCGAAATGCAGACACTGCTGCTCAGGGTATTACAGGAAAGAGTGTATTGTCCAGTGGGCAGCCGCAAAGAACTTGAAGCCGATGTACGGATATTGTCGGCTACCAACGAGGATATGGAGCGTGCCATACAGGAGGGACGTTTCCGGGAGGATCTGTACTACCGTCTCGCCGAGTTTGAGATACGCCAGCCCTCTCTCTCCGAATGCCCGGAAGATATATTGCCACTGGCTGACTTCTTTCGTGAGCAACATTCAGAAGAGATACGCGTGGAGACCTCCGGTTTTACCGAACAAGCCAAAATCTCCATGCTTTCCCACTCATGGCCGGGCAATGTGCGTGAACTTGACAACCGGATAAGACGTGCTGTCCTGTTGGCGGTATCTCCATTGTTAACCCATAAAGATCTGAATCTTAATGCGACCATCTGTAGGACAGGCGAAAAATGTAAAAAAGGCTTGATGGAAGAAGCAGAAGAGAAAGAACTAATAAGGAAAATTCTGGAAGAATGTGGAGGTAAGATCAGTCGTGTGGCGAGAATGTTGGGGATGAGCCGTCCGACGCTATACAAGAAAATGGAAAGGTATGGGTTGAGATAGCATCTTCATCCGTTTCGTTTATACATAAGCCGGCAGATTCCGTTGGAGAAAGTTTTGCAGCCAAGAAGTTTCCAGCGGGCAGACCGGAATTCTCCCGTCAAGGGGATTCCACCACCATAAGAAAGAGGCAGCAGAAAAAGTACTGTCTCATCCACCAGATTATACCGAAAAAGTCCATCGGCATATTCCGCACTTCCTCCATCTCCCACTCCTGCCAGATAAATACAATCCTTGTCATGCTTTTCCTTTACATTCAGCAAGTCCATCAAACCGTAATGGGGGTAGATGTGGAATGTGGCCTGTCGCTGCCAGCGTGGGAAACCATACCGTTTGTTTTCCCTCACCCATCGCATAAGCATCTCGTCTTCATGCGGAAGGAACCCGTCCAAAGTGAGTGCCATGATAACTTGAATTTTTGCCATACCTCTTGTTAAAAAAGCATGAAACCCATGCTTATTTCGAACAGAGGCTCTGACAAAGCCCAACACAGAAACCCGCATGGGCTCATGCTATAAGGTATAGCATAAGCCTCACGCAATAGCCTCTGTGTTTTTGAATTTGTCAGATTCCTGTTCGAGACGTCTTGCGACTTATGTATAATAATGGCGGTCCCAATTGTCGAGACCGGCCTTATTTCTCTATTTCAAGTTTCAAATATACGGCATCTTTTTCAATAATCCGATCAGTCGGGGTATAATTTCTTCAATTACCCCTCCACTTGTCATGATTTGTCGGGGTCATTTCCTTTTTCATCTTCCAGACCTAGTCGTTTACGGAGTTCAGGGTCATTTTTGATACGCCGCATCTCCTCATTGATAATAGCCTGCGCATCCGCCTTGATCTGGTCGTAATTGCGTTGTATCTGTTGCATCATGATGTCGTTACCGTTCCTGTCCTTGAAGTCGTTGATGACCGGGATTTTCTGATAAGCCTTTTCTTCTGCGCTGATCTTGGTATGGTCCACGACAATTTCGGCATGAAATATTTTTTGCTCTATCCTCTCATCAAAATTATCCGCCACAGCCCCGACAAACGTGCCTTGTGAGAGGTTGGCGATCTTTGATGCGGGAATGAGCGAGTCTAGCTGTGTGTTGATGGAGGTGGATACGTCCTGACGGTTGATGGATACGGACTGACGTTGCTGAAGCACCTTGCCGAAGCGCTCTGAAAGCGTTTTTGCGGTTTCACCGACCACCTGTCCGCTGAAAATATTCCCCACCGTGTTCTGGATGACCTTGGATTCTTTTTCTCCGTAGTCACGTGTCAATTGACTGAAATCCTGAAAACCCAGAAGCACACCCACCTTGTTGCTTCTCGCCGTCGCGATCAGGTTGTCAAGCCCACGGAAATAGATGGTGGGAAGCTCGTCAATGATAACGGCGCATTTAAGCTGTTTTTTCTTGTTGATAAGCTTGACGATACGGGAATTATATAATCCGAGCGCTGCCGAATAAATGTTCTGCCTGTCCGGATTGTTGCCCACGCAGAGCAGTTTGGGCTCTTTCGGATTGTTGATATCCAATGAAAAATCATTACCGGTCATCACCCAGTAGAGTTGTGGGGAGATCATGCGCGTAAGGGGTATTTTAGCCGAGGCTATCTGGCCTTGGAGCTGGTCCTGGGCATTTCCCTTCCATGCGTCCATGAAGGGAGAAAGATAGTTTTCCAGCTCCGGATAAGAGGTCAGAATGGTGAACAGGTCTGAGTAGGGTTTGTTGAGCAGTTCTACCGCATGGGGAAACGTACAGTAAATACCGTTTTTGTAAATCTTTAAATACCAGATTATTGCCGCAAGCAGAATGATAGGAGACTCCACGAAGAAGTCCCCCTGCTTTTCGATCCAGGTGCGATTGAGGTTGAGCATTATCGTATAGCTTGCCTCGTACGCATCGGAAATGTCCGTCATGAATTCCGGATTAATGGGATTGCACCGGTGAGACCTGCGCGGATCGTCGAAATTGATGACATAGAACCGGGGCTTGACCTCGTACTTGTCCATATTCTTCAACAAAGAATTATAGGCGATGGTGGACAGGTCATCAAACTTGTAATCATAGATGTAAATCGCAAAGCCTTTGGCTATAAGCTGGCGTATGTAACTGTTGACTATCGCATAGGATTTGCCGCTGCCCGGTGTCCCGATAACCATGCAGGCACGGAAAATATTGACAATATTGACAAATCCGTTATTCCAGCGTTTTTTATAATAGAATCTCGTCGGGAGATTTACCGAATACTCATTCTCCATCAGTCGGGTTTCCTGCATGAAACTCTCATTTTCCATATTGAACACATCTTCCATGAGGTTGTGCCTGTAAAGGCGGCTCATCCATAATCCCGACATCAACAGGGCGAGATAGCCTGCCGTAAGAGTAAAAATATAGAATGCGGTATTTGCCATGTGTGGCAATGGCAGTTTAAGAAGCCACCAGTTCAGAAAAAACAATGCGCATCCTGCCACCAACACCGCATAAATTTTAGGCCAGGTTATTTTTTCACCTTTGACCCCATGCGTACCCAGGCAGGAAACGGCCAACAGAAGCACTGCCAACAGTTTGCTCCAGAGAATACAGTTGAAAATTCCAGTCGTGTTGTTGAAGTTTACCAGAATCCGGTCTATCACCTCAAGGTTCAAGTGCCATGCGGTGATACTCGGATAGCAGTACACATAGACGTGTACTACCAAAAGAAAAATACTCACGGCCCTGCCGAATTCCATAATCTTGGCAAGTGCCCTCAAATCATCTTCCTGCTGCATAAGAATTGTATATAAATGGGTTGATACTTGTTTTGTCTAAATGCCACGTTTGCGTCCGGCCTTCTTCTTTTTCTTCATGCGGCGTGCAAAGGCTTCCTCCTCGTAATCCCGCGGATTGGTTTCCATAGAAAGAATGCCTGCCGCCAGTTCGAGCGTGCTAGAGGATTCGTGACGGTGATGCTGCCAAAGCTCTGTAGCGGAATGTCCACCCCGTTCCTTTTCGGGTATGTTTTCCAACCATTTGAAATAGTCGTTGAACACATTGGCGGAAAACTCCTTGCCCATGCGTGAGCCGTTGAATACCTCCCGATGGTTGTGGTCAATGAAGGTGACACCATAGATACGTCCCCGCTCATTCTCGCGGAAAACCACATCAATACGCCTTTGCCCGAGCAGTTCCACAAACCGTTTCCGTGAATCCGCCTGCCGCAAGGCACGAACGATGTCCGCCTGTATGGAAGGGGCCCATTTCCCGTCTTTGAGAGCTTTCAGATTCATCAGCATCCGCTTTTCCAACTGTTCATTTCCGAAGCGTTTCCCAAATCGGGAACTCTTGAACGGTGGGCTGACAACCTTGCCGGTATCATCCGTGACCGAATAGACAATACCGGTATATGGTGTACCGTTGTATTCTCCCCTGACCTGTTTCGCCTCGATGTTGAGCGTGGAAAGCAGCGCATTGTATTCCCCGAAGGTTTGGAAACGGTAGCTTTCCAATACGGCTTTAAGGGTATTGCCTATCTGATGGCGGACATCTCCCAAGGAAGCGTCCACCTTTCTTAGTTCCGCTTTTGGATTCCGCCTTTCCGCATCCGCTCCGTTTCGCAGACCGAAATCCACTTCCAGCTCCCGACAGGCGGTCATGGAACGCCGATGCTCGTAGGCATCGCTGATCTTTTTCCCCTGTTCATCCACACAGACACTGACAATATGGATATGGGTATTGTGGGTATCGGCATGTTTGTAGGTGATGTAAGGCTGGTTCCCATACCCCATCTTCTGCATATAACGTTCCGCCAGTTCTGCCAGCCGCCCGTCGGTCAGCCGGTCTTCCGGTGCCGGGGAGAGGGAAATGTGCAGGACGGGCTTCTCCGTATTGCGGTTTGCCAGCAGGTAATTCTCAAAAGAGAGCAATGCCAGGCGTATGTCCTCGCTTGGCAATCCGAGCCGGTCGGAAATCATACGGTTACCGGAAAGAATCTCAGCCGTACCAGCCGCTACCTTCTCATAGTTATAAGCAAGTGCTCCGTAAAGACTCATGCCATGGCTTATTTTTGCAACCATTTCCGCTCGTATTCCTGGGTTAGCGCCATGACCTTTTTACAGATGAGCATCAGCTCAAGACTCAATCTTTCCAACTTATAGAGCAATGCCCTCGCCCGTTTCTCCCCGAAATTGTTCTTCAAGGCACGTACCACCTGGTTGTAGTTGTTGCCGACAGCCTGGAACTGTTTGTGGAATTCTGTCAGCCTGATGTAATAGTCCATTGTCGCCTTGTCTATTTTCACGATCTTTATCTGTCCCGAGAAGATAGATTTCTTGATGAACAGCGTGAGGTTGCCGGCTCCCGAATCCGCCAGCAACTTTTCAAATCTTGTGTTCTCCTCGGCGTTCAGGCGGAAACTGTACTTGTGGTCCGCCGGATCATTTTTAGGCTTTCTGCCCGTCCTTGTCCCTGTTGTTTTCTCCATACACATGAGATTTTTGGTTTGTACTTTTTTCTCTTCCAGAATCCGCGACTTTGGAGCGGATTCCCCCGCCCCTCTGGGCGGGCAAGTTGGTTCTTGTCGGACAAAAGACTTTTTGTCGGACAAGGACACAACTTGCTCTGTTCGCTTGAACAGAGAATCCTCCTATGGTCGGATTGCTGCGCGACGCTTGCGGCATACCGTGGTCCGTGAAGTCCTTCTTCCTCCATTGCGTGATTCTGACTTTGCAAAAATAGAAGAACGCAACAAGCTGTAAAACAGGGATAAGTATGACATTTGATGACATCTGACGACATCTGATGTCAGAGCGAGGCAATATTGGCGGAAATCTTGGAAATAGCCGTTACTTTTGGACTGTGACAGGGAAACAATCTTCCGATGTGCTGATAAAATATACCCGTGTTACCGGCAGATCATCCTCTGTCCACGTCATGTTTTTAAAATATTATGTTATTGTGTCAAGAGAAAAAAACGGAATGATAACCATGAAAAGAGAAAATACAATGATACGGCCATTTGGTGACAAGATGCCGGGAGGGTACAGGCATGACAGCCTGTACCGATATGACAATCTTCCGTTTTTCAAGTATGACGGTAATATTGTGCCATCATCCGGTAGGGAGACAAGCCCCTCATATCTTATGAGGAGGTTATTCTGTAGTGATAACAAGGCCGGAATATGCCATCCGTACCGTGCCATGTCCCATGAACCCGACAAGCCGTTGAAAAGAAGAAATAGCGAGAACATTAAAACGATTATTAACCCACAATTCGAAAGCTTATGAGCAAACGATGCACATTCATCGCCTTGAGCAACCAGAAGGGCGGTGTGGGCAAGTCCACCATGACGGTGCTGCTTGCCAGTTATTTCCACTACGTGAAGGGAAAGAATGTCGCGGTTATAGATTGCGACTATCCCCAGTTCAGCATCCAGGCGCTACGTTCCCGTGACATGAAAAACGTCGAGAGAAGCGAGTTCCTCCAACAGTTGTTGTGCAGGCAGTATGAACGGACGGGGAAGAAAGCCTATCCGGTCCTTACCTCCGGGCCCGGCAAAGTGCTGGAAACGGCAGACCGGTTATCGGGGAACAGTGATATCCTTTTCTTTGATTTGCCCGGAACGGTGAATACTCCGGGAATCCTTGAGGCCATCATCAACATGGACTATGTGTTTACGCCGGTCGTGCAGGACCGGATGGTCATGCAGAGCAGCCTGTCTTTCGTGGCGACGCTCCGGGATTTCATCCGGCAATATCCTGAAGCACCGTTAAAAGAGATCCTACTATTCTGGAACAAGATTGACGGACGTGTCTCCAGGGAGGTTTACCGTCACTATAACGAGATTTTTGAGAAGATCGGTCTGAAGACGCTCTCGACGGTCATGCCGGACATGGAACGTTATAACAAAGAGACCTCCTCCGGCGGGCAGACATTTTTCAGAAGCACCTACTTTCCACCTTCGGAAAAGTTGTTGAAAGGGAGCAATATGGATGTGCTGGCCGGGGAGATCGAACGGATTATCCATCTTAAATCCGACAAGACATGAAAAAAAGGGGCGTATTCAATGTCAATGAGGAACGGTTGAAAGAGTTCATGGCCAACGGTACGGATGCCGAGGGCACTCCTAAGACTCCTTTTGCGGAAGAAAAGACCACAAGGGAAACCGATATTTTCCCGTCCGTACGGGAAGATGCGGACAAACCGCTTCCTGTTTCCCGCGAGCCGGCTGGAAGCGGAATCTCACTTCCGGAGAAGATACAAGAGTACCGAAAAAATTTTCTCAACCGTAAGATTGCCGTCCATCGAAAGCAGACTTATATCTGTTATGACACCTACCGTAGGTTTGCACGGATTCTGCCGTTGCTCAGTGACGGCATGACTGTTCCCGCTTTTCTGGACAACGTGCTTGACCATCATTTGGAAGTGTATGAAAAAGAATTGGATGAAATGGTTCGCTTGAGTACCCAAAATTCGCATTAGATTATGGAACATCTGTTTATTTATCCAGTCCTGCTGTTTGTAACATATTTGCTGTACAAGGTACTTAAAATGAAAGCAGGCAGGAACCGGTTGAGGAAAGGCGGGGCTCTCCCCCCGATACAAACGGATATGAGGAAGTCAGTCCGTGATACGACTTATATGGAAACCGTATTTCCGGCAGAATTCAAAGAACACCCTGACGATGCGGATTTCTTTCCTGATTTCGCAAAGATGGATATTCCGGAAAATTTAGGGGAAACCCTGATTGAAGCCTTGTCCAATAGCGGGATTCCGGAAACGGACGCTATCGGGACTTCGGTAGAGGAAACGACCGGTCTGCAAGCCAGTCCGGTTTTGAAACAATTCAAGCAAGAAGATATGGAAAACAAAGATTTATTGAAAGGCATGGAAAATGCGAGTGCTTACAGAGAAATGTTCCTGACCCGGAAAATGACCGGAGCTAGGAGACAAACCTATATTGATGAATCCTTGTATGAGACATTGACCGGGATCCTTCCTGTCATTGCGCCGGGAATATCTGTACCCACGTTCGTGAACAATGTGTTGGCGGAGCATATGGAGAAGTACCGGGATATCATTGATGAGACGTGTCATCGAAAATTTAAAGAAATGATGGTATGGAAGGACTCGTCTATCTGTCGGTGAGGGTCGGCTGTGCCGCTTACCTGTTATATAAGGTATGGGAACAAAAGAAAAAAGTACGTGAGCTGTGTGACCTGCTGTACACGCCGGCGAAAAGAGTAAAGCCAAGCCTTTGTCTTGATTGAAATCAGAGTGGAACACAGAACGTTTCCGCCGCCTATGGCGGCAGAAACGTTTTTAGTTACCTTTGCTGTAGGCATAAGAAGCAAGCCGTTTTTTTCTTGGGTTTTCAATCCCACAAAAGAGTATGGCTCCTTGTCCTGCGAATCGAAGATTGGTCGTCAGAGGCCGTATAGAAGAATGCTCATCGACAGGACATGGCTTATGCCATTTATCCATCAACAAGAGTAACGATATTACCATGGCAAAGAAAGCAAAAAAAGTCAAGACCGCCAAAGGTGCGGAACTTCGGATAGTTAATCCCGATGCGGCGGGGATAGACATCGCGGACGGTATCATGCAAGTTTGCGTCCCTGCCGACCGATCCAAGGACAACAACCGCGCGTTCGGAGCATATACATCCGACCTGCATGCCATCTCGGCATGGCTCAGGGAGTGCGGCATAAAGACAGTCGCAATGGAATCCACCGGGGTTTACTGGATACCGCTGTTCTGCCGCCTTCAGGAAGACGGACTGGATGTCGTATTGACCAACGCAAGGGACGTGAAGAACATAACGGAGAGGAAAACCGACGAGTCGGATGCCGAATGGCTGATGTTGCTGCACCAGTACGGGTTGCTCAAGGCAAGTTTCCAACCGCACAACGACGCCAAACGGATGAGGACACTCACCCGTCACCGTGACACCCTCTCGCGTGAGGCCTCAAGCATAGTCCTGCGTATGCAGAAAGCCATGCAGCAGATGAACATAAAACTTACGCTTGTCCTGTCTGACATTACGGGAAAATCCGGCATACGTATCATCGAGGCCATTCTTGCAGGTGAACGTGACCCCAAGAGACTTGCGGACCTGGCTGACATCCAGTGCAAGACTCCGAAAGAGGAAATAGCCAAGGCACTTGAGGGCAACTGGGAAGAAGACCTCATGTTTGTCCTCAGGCAAAACTATGATACTTTCAAACATTATTGTACCCAACTTGGCGAGTGCGATGCAGAACTGGAGAAACTCATGGAAAACTACCGTGCGGAGGTTGCCAAAGTGGAAGATACTTCATATAGCCCGGCAAAAAAACGCCGCGATTATAAAAAGACCAGGCATACCGTGGGCTTCGACGTGGAAAGGAAAGCATACGAAATGTGGGGAGTGAACGTTTTTGAGATACC
>OGZK01002968.1_pt1 | contig 13946 bp, 9 predicted proteins | sample 1576791 | NCBI WGS metagenome assembly OGZK01 (sample SAMEA3541556, study PRJEB24748) | human gut metagenome | biome: human gut; feature: human-associated habitat; material: faeces | place: China | collected 2012
GAGCCGATAAACACCGCAGACGAATCCGTGCCCTTGCATTTCATCGGGATATCGAGGCTCAGCCACGGCTCGAGCGCGTCCATCGCGGTGCGGCACCGGACATTGTCCGCCGCATATTCGCGCATATCCGCTTCGAGCGAGTTTATCCTGTAGCACTCGCGGAGTATTTCGTCCGCCTCATCGGCTTTTTTAAGATACTCCGAAATCTCGAGCTCCTTTCTGCCGCCGAACGACGACATGAGGCTCTGCATCAGTCCCTTTTTCTGCGGAGCATATTTGTCGAGCGTTTTCTGCGCACTCTCCGCCGCCGCGAGGTACCGTTCAAAGGTCGAAACGGTGACGCCCGTTGACAGCTTGCAGAGCGATTCGCTCTCTTCGCAGTCGGTCAGCTCGACAGTACCCATACGCTGAAGGCAGTCGATTATCTCCTTGCTCTGTTCAAGCGGAGCGAGCAGCTCGATGCACTTCATTTTAAGCTTTGCCAACCTGACACCTCCTGACTTTTCTGTAATTTCTGAGCCGTTTCATCAGATCACCGTCTCCATAACCGCTCTGATTGCCTCGGCTCTGTGCGCTTCGGCAGCCGCAAGCACTTCGCGCTTGCGCTCCCCTGCCGCCTTTTCGGCTTTCTCCTCGTTTGCACGCGCCTGTTCGCGCGCGCCCGCGATGATTTCTTCCGCTTTCTTTGCGGCCTCAGCCTTCTTTCTTGCAACTGCGCCCTCGCCCGCTTCGACCGCCGCGTCGACGGTTTTCTGCGCCTGTTCGTGCGCCGCTTTCTGCGCCTCTTTGTCCGAATTTTCGGCATCGAGCACCTTTGAAAGCATCTCGGACGCCATAGAAACACGCTCCTTTCATCGGCGAACATATATAAAGAATATTTTTCCGCCGCATTTTCTGTTATTTTACCACAAAATTATGACCGAAAAATGAACAGAAAGCACAAACATTTTATCTATAATGCTTATGTCTATATGTCCGCATCTTACCGGATATTTTATCACACTGCAAAGCGCGATTAAATACCCAACATTCGCCCGCTGTCGCAAAGTTGCACATTCGGGCGCATTTGTCCAAAAGGTTGTAAACTCGGGGCGCATTTGGTATAATGAGACATACCCAAAACGGAGGAAAAAAATATGACGGAAAAACTCTCGGCATTCGATCTTGAAACATTTATGTCTAAGCTCGTCGACGCGCTGCCAAAGCTCGCCGGGGCTGTGATAATAATCGCGCTCGGCTTCTGGGTCAGCTCGCTTATCGGCAAACTGCTGATAAAAGGTCTGACGCGAAAGGGCGTTGACGCATCCATCCACTCGTTTCTGCGCAGCATCGTAGTCTGGCTGCTGAGATTTGCGGTCATACTCTCCGCACTCTCGACTCTCGGCTTCAATCTGAACTCGTTCATCGCCGCCCTCGGCGCGGCGGGACTGACCGCCGGCATGGGTCTGCAAAACAGCATCGCCCAGTTTGCCAGCGGCATACAGATACTCGTCAACAAGCCTTTTAAAAGCGGCGACTTCGTCGAACTTGAGAACATAAGTGGACGGGTTCACGAGATAAAGCTGATGTACACGGTGTTTACGACCGCTGACAACAAGCGCGTTATAGTCCCGAATTCGCACATCACGAGCAACAATATTATTAACTACAACGCCGAAGGGCGCCGCAGGCTCGACATGACCTTCTCCGTCTCCTACTCCGACGACATAGCCCTCGCAAAGCAGGTGCTCCGCGCGCAGGCGCTCAAGAATGAACTCATCTATAAAAATCCCGAGCCGGAAGTCGTCGTCAAGCAGCAGTCGGCGAGCAGCATCGACCTTCTGCTCATGGCGTGGTGCTCATCTTCCGATTATCTGACCGTCTACTACAAACTGCAGGAGGATGTCAAAACAGCCTTCGACGAAAACGGAATCAACATCCCGTTCAACCAGCTCGATGTCCATGTATCTAACTCATAAGTTTTAAATTTGTCATAATTAACAAAAAACGCCCAATTGTCTGCGGCAGATTTTTTTGAAAAAGTTCTTTTTGACTATCAATCGGGCGTTTTTTATTATATAATGTTAGATGAAGGCAAAAAAGACAATTTAATCTGCGGAGGGAATTATTATGTCAGAAGCTTTAACTGCACCGGATTTTTCAACTATTCCGGTAGGACCGCTTGCGCTCATCGCACTGCCCGGCTGTGAGGAGCTTGCCGCAAAGATCGACGCCTATCTCAAAACATGGCGCGAGATCCGCGAGAGCGAGCACAAAACAACCATCGCGTTCTCGGGCTATCAGCGCGACTCCTACCTCATCAAGGCGGCATTCCCGCGTTTCGGTTCGGGCGAATCGAAGTGCCACATCCAGCAGTCCGTTCGCGGCTACGATATCTTCATCGTCTGCGATATGTTCAACTACGGTCTGACCTATAAGATGTACGGCAAGGACAATATGATGAGCCCCGATGATCACTACGCGAACCTCAAGCGCGCCATCAGCGCGATCGGCGGCAAGGCAAGACGCATCACCGTCATCATGCCCATGCTCTACGAAGGAAGACAGCACAAGCGTTCAAGCAGAGAATCCCTTGACTGCGCCATGGCTCTTCAGGAGCTGAGCGCTCTCGGAGTGGACAACCTCATCACCTTTGACGCGCACGACGCACGAGTTCAGAACGCTATCCCGAACCACGGCTTTGAAAACATTCAGCCTGCTTACCAGATGATAAAGGCGCTCGTCAAGAATGTTCCCGATCTCAAGATCGACAACGATCATCTGATGATAATTTCCCCCGATGAGGGCGGCATGGGTCGCTGCATCTATTATTCGACCGTTCTCGGCGTTGACCTCGGTATGTTCTACAAGAGACGCGACTATTCGGTCGTTGTTGACGGCAGAAACCCGATAATCGCCCACGAGTTCCTCGGCGACAATGTTGAGGGCAAGGATGTTGTCATTGTTGACGACATGATTTCCTCCGGCGAGTCGATGATCGAAGTTGCAACGAAGCTCAAGGAGCTCAAGGCGAGAAGAATCTTCGTCTGCACCTGCTTCGGCCTGTTCTGCAACGGACTTGAGGCTTTCGACAAGGCATACGAAAGCGGCCTTATCAACAAGGTGTTCACCACCAACCTCATCTACAGAACCCCCGAGCTCAAGCAGCGCGAGTGGTATGTCGAGGTCGACCTGTCGAAGTACATCTCCTATGTTATCGACACTTTGAACCACGACACCTCGGTCAGCAAGCTTCTCGACCCGAAGGACAGAATAAATAACCTCCTCGTCAAGAAGGGCTTCCGCACCGCAGAAGAAGTAAAGTAAAAAAGTATAGTATAAAAGACCGCCTGAAATTCAGGCGGTCTTTTTATATCTACATCAAAATTGCAGTCCGCAAGCTGTCAATAAACTAAGCCGGAGCTGAAAGCCCCGGCTTTTGTTCATTTTATTTTCCGGCTTTGAGATCCTTCATCATCTCGGCATAAGCCTTGACGATGGTCGAAGCAACCGTTCTGCCGAAGGAGATGGTCTCCTGATAGTGGTCGCCGAGCAGGTCGGAACCGTCGAAGAAGATCATGCAGTAGTCATTGTCAGGCACGACATATCCGCAGGCATCGTTAGCCTCGCCGAACACGTAGAGCTCAACATTCTTGCCTGCATAGTCGCTGACGATGCTGTTGAGCGACGGATAGCCGAAGTCCTTGCCGCTGTAAGCGTTCTCGGCAAGGCAGGCGCCTTTTCCGTCGATAAGCTCGGGCGATACTTCGCCGGGCAGAAGAGCAATTTTAATGTTCTTGCCTATCTCAAGATAGCCTATCTCCGTTGTGGTATAGAGAGTCTCGTTCTTATCGTAATATATCTTGTTGCCGACGAGTCTCGCCTTGCCGACAGCCTCGATAACGGGATTGCTTATCTCGACCAAGACTTCCTTGTGTCTGATGTTGAGTATGGGCTCAACTCTCGTCTCTTTGACGGGCTCCCAGTTCTCGTACCAAACGGTTATCGCGTCGAGCTTCTTCTGCTTCTCTTCGTCGGTAAGCTCGGTGTTGTTCTTTATCGCCTCGGCGGCGTCGGCATAGAACTTGTCGTTTGTGAGCCAGTCGCCCGCGCGCTTTATCTCATCCTTGGTCATGGTCAGAGCAACTACCATTCTGCCGAGCTCGTTGCCGTAGCGGGTAGCCTCTTCGCTTCTGCGGACGGTGTCAACGCCGTCGTTGGTGACTCCGCGGGCGGAATAGATGCCGCACAGAGCGCCGTTGATAAACATGAAGTTCGTGTTGTTGTTCTCCGCGCTGCTGATTATCTGCTCCATGTAGTAGGTGTAGTCTGCGGAGAGCTCCTTGCCGCTGCTCTTGCTGGTCTTGAGACCGGTGATATAGGGATGAGCGGACATGTTGACTATATAGGTCTCGGTGCTGCCGTCGTCGGGGACGAAGCGGAGTCTTGTGAGATTGTCGACAGCGTCGAACACGCCGCGCTTGTCGTTTATATAGTCCTCGCCGAGGTGGTCGAGGGTAGCCTCATACATCTCACCGGACTTCATGCTCTTGCAGGCCTCAACGATAGTGTCGGTGGTCTTTTCAAAGAGGAAATTCATATACTTCGGGTCGGTGCCGGAGGAATACTCGCCCTTGCCGCTATAGGTGACGCCGATGTTTTTCGCAAGCTTGACGAAGAAGGGATTCCAGAGACCCTGCGTGTCGATGCAGCTGTGGCAATGGGTCGCAAAGACATTGACAGAGATTATGTTTTCGTCTTTGAGCTCTTTTGCAACGCGGTCGCGGATCTGCTTGATGTCCTCGCTCGCGATGCCGATGCACTCGATGGTCGAGAAAACGACCTTGCCGCGTCCGTCGTCAACAACAACAGTGCGAACCTTCATGTCATCGAGCACGGTCTCGACAGTGTTCGACGGGAAGTTCTGAAGCAGGTAGCCCGCAAGATAATAATGTCCGTTGAGAACATCGTCGGGGACGAGGCTCGCCTGGCTGTAGCCGAGCTGCCACTTCGCGTCCTTAGAAGCCTCGCTGACAAATTCCTTGCTGCCCTTGTAGAAGTTCTCGCTCTCGGGCTTATAGTCCTCAAGCTTGGTAAGTCCCCTCGGCAGCGGTACCATGTCCGCAATGAAGCTGATTATCTTTGTGAAGATGCAGTCGAGATAGGTCATGAGAATACTTGTCTTCTCTTTATCCGTCTCCATCTTTGCAAGCGCCATGATGAGTCCCCACGGGGTGCTCACATCGTACTCCTTGCCGCCTATCAAAACCTTGAGCGGTTCGATTTTTGCCAGATTCTTGACCGCGCCGGCAGCGTCCTTGGCAACGGTAGAATTGAAGTCCTTTACCGAATCCGGGACATACTTGTCGTAGTACTCATAGGCTTTCTTGGCGACTTCAATGCCGATTTTCACAAGTCCCGCGATAATCTGCGGAATTTCCGAGACCGAGACGTCAGTCGGTGCGGCATTCGCGCTCGCCGCGCTTGCGGTGGCGGCGAAAGAGCACGACATAATCATCGTCAGTGCCAGAACGACTGCGAGAATCGATTTAAGTGCTTTTTTCATCGTTTGTTGCTCCTTTATTTTTATTTTTTCAAGCTGTATATTACAGGCGCGGACTCCACGCCTATATCACGAAGAACATATTCGTAGCTCCACTTGCTTTCCCTTGTGCGCCATGCATCCGGACCTATCCAGTGGCATTTGCGCTCATAGAGATGCACCGTGCCGAACGCATTTCTGCGGTTCGTGTAGAGCTTCACCGCTATCTCATGCCTGCCCGCTCCGATATTTTTGAGCTCCAGCTCATACGGCGGGAAGATTATCTCACCCGCGTGAACGCCGTCAACAAATATATCGGTCAGCGCACCGTCGTAGTGCGGGACGGTAATTTTGATATCCCCGCCGGGGCAGTCGACGCCGAAACGGTAGGTCGCACAGCCGCCGTAGAACGGCAGACCCTGATTCACTATGCTGCCAAACGCGAGCTTTTCGGGGCGCTTTACGAGCTTCTTGAGCCTGCCGCGCACCTCGACTCCGAAGTCGCCGAGCAGATAGCACCATTCGACATTCGTGCGCTTGCCGAACGGGAGGACGATATCGAGTATATTCTCTCCCTGCTCTATCTTCGGCAGTTCAACGGTCTTTATCGATTTGTCAACATACCAGCCGGTCACGGTGTTGTCGACCGCCTGACCGTTGAGCGTTATCTGCGCTTTCTCAGCGTCCTCAAGCGCGAGTGACACGCCGTCGAGCGCGAGCGCGCTGTCTATAGTGAATCTAAGCTTGATTTTATGCTCGGGCACGGGCTCGTGAATGACCCACGGCTGCATCACCGCGCCGCTTCGAAGCGGGAAACCGAGCTTTTCGCGGCAGATATTATCAGCTCTGAGAAGTTCCTCTTCTTCGCCGCTCAGCTCATCGCCGTCAAGCGCAAAACGCGCCATGTCAAGAAGCATAACATTCAGCTCGTCGAGCTCATATTCCGTCTCGCATGGAACTGCAATTTTCTTGTCCTCGCGCTCCTCCGGCTCAGTATACTGACCCTCGGAGCAGCCGTCATAGAGTCTGAGCAGCAGGCTGTCGTATTCATAGAGCCGTGCGCTTATCACGGTGTTGCCGTTGATATAATCGAACTCCGCGGGCTTTATCTCGCCGCTCAAGGTGTCGTATATCACGGGCGAATATTCGCCCTTTACGGTTATTTTTATATCATCGAAGTTCGTTATGTTGCAATCGTACGGCTCCACGGCGTGCGCGATAAAGAGCCACAGGCTGTCGGTATCCTCGCGCAGCTGATATATCAGCCCGTCCGAGAGATAGCCGTCATCATCGCGGATGCATACGGTTCTTGACGCGTCGAGTGCCGTCAGAAGCGACGCGCGCTGATATGGTATGTGCTCGCTGTTTTTGAAGAGCCGCTCTCCCCTGTCGGACGGCTGTGCGTCCTCGAGAGTCGGGGCTTCGCCGAGGAATATTACCCTGCCGCCGTCCTCGCGGAATTTTTCGAGCCTGTCGAGCGTTGACGAGCGGAGCGTCTCGCACCCTGGTACGACTATCACGTCGTACTTCATCTCGCCGACTCTCAGCGGCGCGTCCGCATGCGGGCAAAGCCCGGGCAGCAGCGACTCGCTGATAAAATCGAAATCTATGCTGCCGAACAGCAGCCACTTTGTCAGATCCTGGAAATTCTTGTCAAGCTCCTCGCGGATGAGTCCCGATTTGTCGTTGGGTCCCCAGTGGAGCCAAAAGCTCTCGACCGGGTGGATAACGCCGACCTTTACAATCGGCACACCGCGGGTCATCGCCGTGTTGACTCGCGCGAAATGATCCTCAACGCAGGAATATTTTTTGTACCACGGGGACTGATAGTTTATCGAGGCGGGATAGTCTCGCTTCGCCTCGCCTGCCATGGAGACCCACGACAGGTGCGGCACGCGCACCGTGACGCCGAGAGCCGCCTGCCAGTCGCCATTGAGTTTGTGTCCTCTGAAGTCAAAATCCCAGTCTGTAACGCCGTAAAGCTCGGAGAGCACACCTTCATAGCCGAACTGATGCGCGGCGGACTGAGCCTGCTTCGCGGTCGTGTATTCCTTCCACGAGCAGAGCATATCAATGCCGGGCAGCCCGAACGAGCGGTATGAGCGCATCGCTTCGCCGAGCGCGCCCGTCTGGCTTTCGAGCGTCGGCTCGTCCATCATGTGACCCGTCAGCGCGATACCGTTTTTGCGGCACCAGCCGCCGACCGTATCGGCGAACGCCGAAGAGAACCGCTCCGCAATATGATCGTGATAGCGGTAACGGGCGGCGGAAACTTTTCCGTCCGGCAGATCCCAGAATATCTCCGGCAGGAATTCCACGATATCCTGAGAATATGTATCTGAATATGTCTTTGCAAAATCGTCCGTCCACGGCATGATGAGGTCGTCCGTGTCGGTCGAGTTGTCCATGAGCGTCTTGCGCGTGAACTGCGGCTCGTCGGTGAAAATTGCGGGGACAGTTTCATCGAACTCGTCGCCGACAACCTCTTTGTACCGCTCGTGAGTGACCTCAACGAAGCGTTCGACCGCCTTTTTGTCGAGCGTGTTGAGATAAGCCTGACCGTTATACCACGGGTTCGCGCCGCTTATTTCAAGATAGGCGTACCACTTCGTCCCCTCGGCAGGGTCGTTCTCACCGATGCGCTTGTAGCTCTTCAAATATCCGTCGGAATCGAGCACTATATCGTAGCAGGCAAGCAGCTCGCCGTCCTCGGAGCGCACTCCGCGCGATGTGGAGTCGTCCGTGAAGCCCGCAGAGCCGTCATATGGTCTTACGGTAAAGAGCAGGTGGCGAGCGCGGAAACGCTTATCTTTTGTTACTATTCCGCCGGCGGCGCCGGAGGGCCATCTGTCCTCGTCATAGAGCCACGCGAGCATTTTTTCGCTCTTCGCCTTGTCGGTGCAGGAGCGGATGAGATGCATGAACTCGTCGCTCAGATATTCCGTATCCATGCCGGTTCTGACATGCATATGAAATCCGCCGAAGCCCATCTCATGAAAAATTTCTATCTGCCGCAGAAGCTCGTCCTCTTCGAGCTTGCAGTTCCACGCCCAGAACGGCGCGGCGCGATACTCGCTCGTCGGGGAGCGAAACAGCTCATCGGACAGGGTGCTGAGATAATTCTTTTTATAAAGCATATATTCCTCCGCTAAAAATATCGAACCCCTTTTTGGTTATATAATTATACCATAAAAGCCCCTGTCCGTTGTCACAAAAATTGACCCCGAAAGCTGTACAATTTGACGAACGCAGAGGCTTCATCACGGTTGATTTTCCGTTTCGCGTGCTCTATAATGATGCACGATGTATATTGTTTAGTTCAAAGCTTCGCAATATGAACATTTTCCTGCGGCGAAGAGCAAAAAAACGGGCGGCACAGAGACAAATCTGTACCGCCCGATTCTGTTTTATATCGGCTTATTCAGCCTTTTTGTTCTTCTCTCTGTTGCCGAGCACAACATTCGTCAGGATGCCGAGGATGAGTGCGCAGGCGATGGAGGTTATCGTGACCTTGCCGAAGGAGACGGTCAGGCCGCCGATACCGGCGATAAGAATAACGGAGACAACGAAGAGGTTTCTGTTATCTTCGAGGTCAACTTTCTGGATCATCTTCAGACCGCTGACTGCGATGAAGCCGTAGAGCGAGATGCACACGCCGCCCATGACGCAGGAGGGAATCGAAGCGAGGAAAGTTGCGAAGGGTGAAAGGAACGCGATGATTATCGCGAGGACTGCCGTGCAGACGATAGTCGCAACGGAAGCGTTGCCGGAGATAGCCACGCAGGCTATGGACTCGCCGTAAGTGGTGTTCGGTGCGCCGCCGAAGACAGCGCCGACCATCGAGCCGATACCGTCGCCGAGCAGGGTTCTGTGGAGACCGGGCTCAACAAGGAGGTCAGTTTCGACTATGGAAGAGATGTTCTTGTGGTCAGCGATGTGCTCTGCGAAGACAACGAATGCAACGGGGACATAAGCCACTGCAACAGCCGCTATGTAAGAACCGCTGAGCTCGCCGAAGGCACCGAAAGCCTTGAGGAAGGTGAAGTCGGGTATCGAAACAAAGGTTTTGACTCCCACTCCGTCAGCAACGAGTGCAGTGAAGCCGCTGAAGTCGATAACTTTGAGAGCGTCGTTTCCGGTCTTGATGCCGATGACGGTGAAGATAGCCGCGACAGCGTAGCCGGAGAGGATGCCGATGATAAACGGGATGAGCTTGACCATCTTCTTGCCGAAGACGGAGCAGAACATTGTCACGAAGAGAGTGACGAGACCGCAGATGATAGCGACATAGACGCTTGCGGTCGGCTCGCCGTTGACTGCATAGGAGCCTTTCTGGAGATCGCCGATAGCGTTGCCTGCGAGCGAAAGTCCGATTATAGCAACGGTGGGTCCGATAACGGCGGCGGGCATGAGCTTATTGATCCAGCCGACACCGGAAATCTTGACAGCTATTGCTATAACAACATAGACGAGACCCGCGAACACAGCGCCGAGAATCAGTCCGAGATAGCCGAGCGCAACGGTGGTCGCGCCTGCGAAAGCGGCTGCCATTGAGCCGAGGAAAGCGAAAGAAGAACCGAGGAAAACAGGGCTCTTTGCCTTCGTGAAGAGAACATATACAAGGGTGCCTGCGCCTGCGCCGAAGAGCGCCGCGACAGTGCTCATCTGCACTTCGCCGCAGTTATAAACACCCGAAGTTATCATGGGAACTGCGATGGTCGCTGCCATAATCGCAAGCAGCTGCTGGAACGCAAAGACGATAAGCTTGCCGAACTTCGGCTTGTCTTTGATACCGTAAATCAATTTCATACTATTGACCTCCTCAAATTTTGCCTGTCTATACTCAACACAGTCCCGGTGAACCGCTTCTGCGTCAAAGTCTTATTTGCTGTATATTGAGACGCTTGTCTCATCGTCGAACGGCGGGATCTTCACAACGACCACTTCGCCGCGCGAGGTCGGCACGTTCTTGCCGACATAGTCGGCGACTATCGGGAGCTCCCTGTGTCCCCTGTCAACAAGCGTTGCAAACTGTATCTTCGCCGGGCGGCCAAGGGAGATTATCGCATCCATCGCGGCGCGCGCCGTTCTGCCGGTGTAGAGCACATCGTCGACCATGACGACCGTCTTGCCCTCAACGGAAAAATCAAGCTTGCCGGAGTTCACTGTCGGCTGGCTTGCGCTCTCGCTCAGGTCGTCTCTGTAGAGCGTGATGTCGAGATAGCCTTTCTGCGTCTTCACGCCGAGGCTCTCGATCTTTGAGGCGAGGATATCCGCAAGCGGTGCGCCTCTTCTCATTATGCCGACAAGGCATATCTCATCCGAATCGCCGTTTCGCTCGATTATTTCGTGCGATATCCGCGCGAGCGCACGGTTGACCGCCGCACTTTCCATGATATAGGCCTTGAACTCCATTTACTCACCCCGAAGCATAAAAAAATACGATCCTGCCGCACCGACAAAATCGCACAAAAACACGCAGATATACCCTATCCGCACTGAATATGACCATCTTGTCGGCATCTCTGTACCGCTCTTAAAGATTTTTTGCTGTGAATACTATATCATATTGTTTATCGGTTGTAAAGACCCAATTTATAGTTTTTTCAACTTTTTTCGCCGCCGAATCTTACATAAATGTAAGAACTCAGGCGCACAATGTAAGGCTTTGTTATTGAGAACGACCCACTCATTTGATATAATCATTATCGACAGGAGGAGTTTTTATGAAAACCAAAAGCAAAAATAAGAAGCTGCGCATCGCGCTCGGAATATGCATACCGCTCATAATCATTATCGCTGCGGCGTTGGCAGTTGTTATGAAATACGGACCGACATTCGGATTTTATCTCGTCCCGCCGTCGGCAGAGCGCTACGGCAAGGACGCTCTTGCAACCATAGGCAAAAACGGGATATATTCGAGAAGCGACGAGTGGAAAAGCACTTACGAAGAATGTCTCAAGATGATAGAAAACGCCGAGAGCTATGAGGACACATACCCCGCGATTAAAAAGGCTCTTTCGGTTTGCGGCGGCAAGCACTCAATGTTCATGACAAAATCGGAATCGCAGGACACAACCGAGAGCTATAACGAGGTTCTGCCCACCGTTTCGCTCGACGGCGATATTGCAATAATAAAACTCCCCGATTTCCTCGTCACAGCCGAAGCGGGACAGAAATACGCAAAAGTCGCGGAGAACTTCATTCACGAGAACCGCGATAAAATAAAGGGCGTTGTGCTCGACCTGCGCGGCAACACCGGCGGTGACATGGGTCCGATGGCGACGGCTGTCTCGTCGCTGCTGCCAGACGGCGAATTGGTTTATTATCACTACCGCAGCTACGATGTCCCGGTCACGCTCAAAAACGGCGTTGTCAGCAATGCGGGCACGGGCGGCAGGAGCCTCTATCCCGAAGAGAAGCTGAATGTACCCGTTGCGATACTTACCGACGACATGACTGCGAGCTCGGGCGAAGCTCTGACGCTCTGCTTCAGAGGACTCGAAAACACAAGGACTTTCGGCGCACCGACCGCAGGCTACACGAGCGTCAATATGCTCTACAACATGTATGACGGCGCGCAGATGTATCTTACCGTCGCGTTCGACAAGGCGCGCACCGGTGAGATATTCAAAGAGACACCAATCGAGCCGGATGTCGCCACCGACTCCCCTCTCGAAGCGGCTCTTGAGTGGCTGAGAGGCTGAAAATAAAATACAGCACCCTCCGCAAAAGCGCGGAGGGTGCGTTTTAACAAAGCGAAAGGATCGGCACATCTGCGCCGACCCTTTTTATTTTTTGATTATTTTGCTTTCTTGTCTTCTTTTTTCTTGTGGAAAAGAATCTTATCCACGGGGAAATAGAGGAAGAACTGGAGAGCTGAGCAGACAGCGGTAGCTATAGTGAGCGAAAGACCGCTGTTCAGATGGAACTTCGAGGTGCAGAACTCGAAAACTACGGGGTTGAACCACGCAGAGAAGCAGACGAGAGCAAGGGTGAAGATTATGTATATGGGCAGAGTAATAGCGGTGTTGGAGCCCGAGTTGAAAGTCTTTTCCTTGTTGATGAAGAATGCAACTATCTGCGCCAGAAGGTTCGAAACGTTGAATGCAATGAAGAGCGCAAGTCCGCAGCGCTGACCCTCGATAACCGGATAGTCAAAGACGAACCAGTGGAATGCCTGCGTGCTCAGAGCCTTGATTGCGGGGATGTTGTAAAGAATCGCGAGAGATGCAACCTGAACGATGCAGGCGCCGAGGCTGACGACGATGAACTTGACAAACTGCCAGAGTGTGTTGATGCCGGAGCCTTTACCCGCTGCGGCCTTGTCGATATTGTTTAACTTTCCCATTTACTTCACTCCTGTGATAAAATTTTCAATTAATTTTATCATACCCGCCGAGATAAATCAATAAAAACGCCCGTACTTTTTGGATATCGATTATTAAAAATAGATAAATCGGCATAAAAAAGATCCCGCAGGAAAACCTACGGGATCAAAAGGGCATTAATTACTCGTTGATCTTGATAACAACGCCCGAGCCGACGGTACGGCCGCCTTCACGGATAGCGAAGCGGAGACCCTCTTCGATAGCGATGGGAGCGATAAGCTCGACAGACATGTCAATGTTGTCGCCGGGCATGCACATCTCTACGCCCTCGGGAAGGGAGATGATACCGGTAACGTCAGTAGTTCTGAAGTAGAACTGGGGACGATAGTTGTTGAAGAACGGAGTGTGACGGCCGCCCTCGTCCTTAGTAAGGACGTAAACCTGGCCGACAAACTTGGTGTGGGGATGAATGGTGCCGGGCTTGGAAAGAACCTGTCCACGCTCGATCTCATTTCTCTGAACACCACGAAGAAGAGCGCCGATGTTGTCGCCGGCCTCAGCGTAATCGAGGGTCTTGCGGAACATCTCGATTCCGGTGCAGACGGTCTTGCCCTTCTCTTCCTTAAGACCAACGATCTCAAGCTCGTCGCCGGTTCTCAGCTGTCCACGCTCAACTCTACCGGTGGCAACAGTACCACGGCCGGTGATGGTGAAGACATCCTCAACAGGCATAAGGAAAGGCAGGTCAGCCTTACGGTCGGGAGTGGGGATATAAGTGTCAACAGCGTTCATGAGCTCCCAGATGCAAGCAAGCTCGGGGGCGTCAGGATCATTGCCGTTGTACTCAAGAGCCTTAAGAGCAGAACCCTTGATGATCGGGGTGTCATCGCCGGGGAAGCCATACTCGTTAAGAGTATCGCGGATCTCCATCTCGACAAGCTCAAGGAGCTCAGGATCGTCGACCTGGTCAACCTTGTTCATGAAGACGATGATATAGGGCACGCCAACCTGGCGGGCAAGAAGAAGGTGCTCCTTGGTCTGAGCCATGGGGCCGTCGGTAGCAGCGATAACAAGGATAGCGCCGTCCATCTGAG
>OGZK01002991.1_pt1 | contig 13859 bp, 19 predicted proteins | sample 1576791 | NCBI WGS metagenome assembly OGZK01 (sample SAMEA3541556, study PRJEB24748) | human gut metagenome | biome: human gut; feature: human-associated habitat; material: faeces | place: China | collected 2012
ATCTTGAATATAACGCAATTTAATAAAAGTTTTTAAACTATTTCATGGAACAATGCGTAATAGCATTTTGCACAAATTTTTTCCCCCAAACGCATATATTTTTGTGCAATCTGCTAGTGCCCTCATATAACAGTACCCACACCCCTGCAGGGTAGGGGAGTGGGTATGATCTAGTAATGATTATGAAATATAAACGCTATTACACAAACAACGAACACATGGTAAACGTCGGAATCTGTAGGGCGATCTGCGTTACTCCTGTCAAATCGACATATGCACCTGTGTCGGGTAGTGTAACGTTTTGAATGGAGAGGTCCGTACCTTTAACCATCATTTGGCAGTTGATCTTGTGGAATCCTCCATCACCCACGACATACCCTGTCGTCATAGTTTGGCAAGCCATAGCGATATCATACGGGCGACCGTATTTTGTCGAAAGCGTACCAATACTATACTTTGTGTCACCTTTAATTGTCTGGGATGCACAAGTAACGGTTAGTCGCTGGTCGTCTGCTTTTGCCAGTGTCCAGGTATTTGCATAAATGCACTCAGAAAATCCACCCCATGAATATTTTGTTGCAATGCCTGCAGGTGCAAGCTCAATGCTGTTGTATGCAAATTGCGCGGCATAGGTGCCCGTTTTAATAGCGCTTACAATAGCGCCCGCAAGTAACTGATACCCTGCATCATTGGGGTGAATGTTGTCGGATGAAAACAGTGTATAATTGTGCATGATCTGCTCACATCCCGGCAGGTATGCACAGTTGCTCTCACCACATGCGGCATATGCGGGCAGTACGTTATTGGCAATGTTGGCTCTGGCTTGCCTGTCCGGGCTCCATGCAATCATACCAATATGCACAATGGCATTCGGAAAATTTGTTTTGCAGAGCCCTGCAAAAGACGCAATGTCTGCCGTGATTGTGTTGCCGCTGTAGTTGTTATCATTGTACCCACCGAAAACATAAATATCGGTGATTTCAGCCGGGGCTGGGATTGTGGGTAATACGGACGTTACAAGATCGGCAAATTTGTAGCCAACCCTAGAAAAACCATACCCTCCTTGACATGCTTTGTAATAATCGCCCGTTGCAAGGCCCAGAATTTGCGGGACTTTTTGAGCCCATCCCATGCCAGGACTTACACCGGCCCCCTCTCCCATTGAATAGCTGTCACCGACAAATAGGTACTTTTTTGGGCGTGCAACGTCATGCAGCTTGTCAATCTCGTTTTGGAGCTTTTTGTCCGCCTGCTCGCGGGCGTTCTGCTCTGCTGTGGTAGCCTGCTTGCGGGCGTTCTGCTCTGCCGTAATAGCCTGCTCGCGGGCGTTCTGCTCTGCTGTGATGGCCTGCTGCAGCTGTGTATCTGCATGCTCACGGGCGGTAATTTCGTCGGCGATCTGCTGTCTGGCGGTGGTGTCCTTAACATGGTAGGAGACCGCGTCAATGTTCATTTTGTCGAAATCTGCCATTGTGACCTCCTTACTTAGAAGAAGCTGTGGCGTGTGTTGCGGTCGTAATGGTAATGGTTTCCGTCGCAGGGGTATATTCTACAGTCACGCGGGAAAGCTTTTCAACCTCCTTAACTTTTTTCAGTGCCTCATTTGCCGTGTTTGCGGCATTAGTGGCTGCTGTGTTGGCGCTCTGCGCGTTGCTGCGGGCAGTGGGGTCTTTTACGGTAATATCCTGGCCACCCAGATTAAAAGTAGTTACATCAGGCATAATAGTTACCTCCCTGTAATGGTGATGGTTTGGTCCTCGGGGCTGTACACATGTACATCCCCGCCGTATATGGTGCTTGCCGCACTGGGCGGGAATCCTAGGTTAATACTTGTATCGCTGGCCCGGTACCACGCAGTGGGCATATTGAACAGTCGGGAAATAAGGTCAACCACAGATACTTCGATGCAGTTTGTGCCAATAACCACAAGCGACGTCTGCGGGATGGGTTGGGGGTTTGTGCAAAGGACATCACCGACAAAAAACACGCTATTAGCAGGTAATTGTTCAGTAGCGGCCTGCCCGTTTTCCTGCTGCGGCACTGCCGTGATAGCATTTTTAAGCGGGTCAATAAAATTTTGTAACGTGAATACGGGGGTCCAGTAGTCAGTATTTGTGATCTGCACCCCCTGGGGGACGGGCTGAACGGAAAGATATGCAGTGCCGTCCTGCGGGTCCAGAACCAGGGTATTTTGCGCGTACTGGCTGGTGATGTCCCACTTAATGGGATCCGCATACTTAATTGTATTGAGGCTAACAAAATTTGCAAGTTTCCGATTGAATTCATTAAGCGCCTCAATAATCCAATCCAGGTTCATATCGTGAAAATTGGTATAGGGTGCCTTGTGAATCGGATAAATGTCATTCATTTGCCGTCATCTCCTTAATATACCAGCAGGCAAAAGTTTGCCTGAATATCTGCAACGATCTTATTCACCGCGTTTTTGGCGGCAAGGGCCAGCTCCTTGGCAATCAGGTCTTGCGGGTCTTTGCCAGCCCGGCCCTTTTCGGCCACCGTGTCTTTGTACTCATCTTGTGCCTTGGTGGTCCCGTCATTGGTGGTTGTCTGGTCGTCGGTGGTTGTGTCGGTGCCGGTGCTGGTGATCTTGTTACCGGTGCCCAGGGTGGTGGTACTCTTTTCGGCGGGCACAAAGGCCCCGCTGTCAAAACCCGTCACGTCCCTGGTAGTGTTGTCACTGCCATTGTTTTGGCCGATAGTGGTAAGGTTCGGGGTGCGGGTAGTTTTGCCTGCCACCACGTTTTTGCTGCTGTTTTTGCCGCTGTTGGTCCCCTTGTGCTCCACGGTCCTGGTGCGATCATCGGAGGCCAGCACGTCATAGTCAAGGCCCAGGGCTGCCGCGTACCGGGTCCAGCTGGGCAACATGGTTTCGGAAAACACACCCAGGGCCCTTTTCATCGTGGGCCCGTCGGCATACAGCACCTCCAGCTCCAGCGTATCAAAAAGCAGCTGATTGCATACCGCCTCTTTCGATACGCTGTCAGGCACTTTCAAATCGTTGAATAATTCGGGGTATCCTGCCAGTAACCCGTTAAAGCTTAGTGTTGCGTGCATTGCTGTTCACCTCCTGTGCGCCGGTGTCGGGTGGGAATCTCCAATCAACCCACAACTGTGATCTGTCAATGCGGAAAAGTTTATGCACTCGCTCACAACTGCGCTGCAGGCTGTCCAGCCACAGCGACGCTTTTGCCGCCGTTTCGACATTGTTCGAATTGACCTCATCTGTTAGCATGCGCTCTTTTTTGCTCGTGTTGGTGTTTGGGATGCCTACTTCGGTATCAAAAAGCGCTTTGATAGTTTTGAGGGCCGTCAGCAGCTCATTGGTGATAAAATTGCCTTTGAGGTCTGCCGAAAAGTACATCCACGGGCTCTGCCCGGTGGCCCCGGTCTTTGACGCTTTGAGCAACGAGGCATCGACGAAAACAGCGGGGTCACCCTGCATGATCTGATCAAACATCTTTTTAAAAGATTCTGCGCCGGCCTTGTTGCCGGCAGCGAACACATACGCCAAACGACTGTTGATTAGATTGCTCTGGATGGTTTGGGCGGCAAGGGCCATCATGTCCCCGTAATATGCCACGATATCCACCATGCCCCTATAGTCAGGCTGCAGGTTGATGATCTCGCACTGCTTGCCGATCTGCAGATACGGGGACCCTTTGATAAAGGGATTTGCCACAATGGAGTGGGTCGGGTTGTAAAAGATATTGATACCGGTAAGCCCCATGCGATCATATACCAGGCCGTACCGATCAGTGTTAAATACCGTCACACCGCCGGAACCAAATACCAGGTATTGCAAGCGGTTACTGGGCCAGGTGTCGGGGAGTGTCCACCGGACCATAGACACGGCTTCCAAAAACAGGTATTTTCGGAAATAGTATGACAGGTTGTTGCCCTTAGTGTGCATGACGGACGGTGTCACCGGTGATACATGGGCATTGATCTGCTCGTAACTGTAGGGTGCCGTCATAACAGCTTGCCCCCCTTTGCCATCTTAAACAGCAGCCACACCGGCAGCTTGCCGGAAGGCCACGGACCCGGCCCAGGACCCGGCCCGGGGGGATTGCTTGCATCCCATTCGACTTCCCAAGTTCCCACCTGGTTCGGAATTCCAAGAATAGCGGAGGGGTCTGATCTGTTCGCGGTCCCATAGCCGCCTACCCAGTATTCCCAGTGGGTGTGGATGCCGGTTACATTGCCCGTCCGGCCCTGCTCGCCGATATACTGGCCCCGGGTGATTGTTTCGCCGACCTTGTGAATCTGCCGGGCAAAATGAGCAGCAAGCCAATAGCTGTTATCGCTCATCTTAACTACGATGTAGTTGCCCCAGGAATCGTTGCCAGTTGTGCCGCCTTGCCATGTATGGGCTGTTACGACCGTACCGGCCATTGGTGCATATGCTTTGTGATCTTTATGCACCGTGTCAATGCCGCCATGGTAGCTGCCGTCGGAGTATGCGGGGTATGCCGCCGATACCCTAATTGGTGATACCCCTGTAATACATTGCTTATATACTGCCATTGTTTTGGCACCTCCTATTCCAGAAAAAAACCGTTGCGCATAAAGCTTTTGACGCTGTCGATCTCGGCAGCTGTCGCCGGCAGTGCGATGTCGGGGTCGTCCACCATGATATACCCCGGGATGCTGGACAGCTGCACCCTCTGACATAGCGGCCTGCCGTGATCATCGTTATTATCGTCCACGATAATTTTAAATCGGGCCACTATATATGGTGCCATGTCAAAGGCTATTGTAGACCCTGTAGCGCCTTTGCTTGCGACATCCGCATTAGTTGCTTGTGCTGCATTTAAAATACCGTTTCCGACGTCCGAAAAAGTACCGCCGGATAATGCCGCTTGTAGACCTCCAAACGCTGCAGCAATACCGGTTTGTAAAAGCCCACCACTGCCGGAGGGGATACCAAAGTTAATATTTGACAGCTGCACCGACACACCTAGTTTTGCGGTCGTCTCGTGTATCAGCTGCTTGTCATTGGTAAATATGCGCAGTACGCTGTCACCGGTGAAAAGATCCGCCACATATTGTATAGATAATGTGGCAGCCCCCCACATTTTAGAGGCATCAAGGGGTATCACTCCAAAGGGCTGCAAATAAATAGTGTAATCCGTGTAAGGGGCAACATTGCAATACTCCCCACGATCTGCCGCCTGGGGGTGCTTGGGGACATCCACAGTTACCGATTTTTTGAAGTTGTTGTTATCTTCGCCCAAAATCCAGCCGGGGACGTCCACTGACCACCACCCCACGTCGATCTTAGAAACAAGCGGTAAATGCGCGGTAAGGCCCGCGATGTCAAAGGGAAAGTAGTTGCAACTCACAATATACTGATACGGGTTGAAAAGGACCTTTGTCAAATTGTCGCTGATCTCTGAATTGTCGATACTGAGATATGACACATCAGTCAGCAATTTTGCAGATAGTTTTTTAGCATTCCCCGGGGTCATTACTACATATGTAATAGCCCCGATAGAGTTGGCGGCTTTGGCGATAAATCCGATAACAAAAAAGCCTCCGCTGATTGTTTCGGCAAACCCACCTTGAAAAGAGGTGGTTACGCTCTGCACTTTAGCGGTTGCCGGGTAAAGGCCGTCTGAAATTGTGCCGTCATACTTGGCGGACGATCTCACAACGTACTCTGTAGCGCTGCTGATCTGGGCCCGGTAACTTGCAAGGGTATCAACGGTCAGCGACGCAATCCAGCGTGCGTCCGAATATGTCCAGTTTTTAATCCAGTAATACCGGCCAAAGATAGGTATATTGCAATAATTGTATCCGGTGGGGTTGCTGTCCGTGGCAATCTTAATTTCGGGGTCGATGATGGTACACGGGGCTTTAAGGTTGATCTCAAACGACTGCCCACCGGTGGGCAGCTTGGTGCTGTTTGAACGCTTATTGATCTGATAAAATATTGCCTGCATGCTGCTCACCTTCTTATAAAATAACCGGGGGGCCAAAGCCCGCCGGTGCCGGTCAGGACTTGGAGGGGTCTGCGTCCTTGTGCATGGTGGTTTTCAGGGTGGTGGCGTTGGCTGCTTTGCTGGGCGCGGTCACGTCGCCGGCCGTCATCAGGAACAAAACGGCGTTTTCGGTAAAATCGTCGTACCAGCTCCAACCATAGTGATACCAGAAATTGGTATACAGGCCGCGTGCGTTCATCGGCGTGGGGACGACGCGGGACAGCTTCGGGGTGTAGCCGATTGCATCCCAGTCAAGCAAGCATCCAAACACGTTGGTCAGCTGCACAGCGGCATTTTTGGTTGCCACGCCGGCGGTACTGGTAATAACAGGGGTCGCCGAAATCTTTTCGCGGTCGTTGATGTCCTGCCAGAACGTGACCTGTTCCGCGTCACGGTACCGGAGCATGCCATCGTGGAATACCTCGGGGATAACGCGGGCATCAATCTGGCTCTGGGTCCCGCTGTACAAGTACAGGTGCTGGCGATCATACGGGGTATGACGCATAATGCTGTAAGTTTTGCTGCCGATCTCCCAGTTCTGGTGCCAGTTGATCGTGCGTTCCTTCATCAGCCGCGAAATATCGTTAATACGTCCATACGCGTATTTTGCAAAGCCCGGGAAATTGGCCTCCTTGTACACGTCGGCAACCGTCAGTTTGGTACCCTGCTGGGCGTTGTACTCATCCAGCAGGTAAATAACGCTTTTTGGGCTGGTGACGGTCATGCCGGTAAGGTGGTTTGCCATCAGGTTGTTGGCAAGGTTGCGACGGTCGGCCTCAATCTGGTTGGACAGATGGAGGACGAAAGAGGACCAAAACTGTGCCAGCTCTTCGGGGCCCTTAAATGCTGCCTGCATTTGAGTGTCAGCCTGGGTGTATACGCGGCTGTAGTTGGTCTGGCCGTAATAGTTGGTCTGCAGGACTTTGGGCTTGTGGACCTCGTACATGTCCACGCTCTGGCCATCTTCCAGCGCCCAGGCCTTGTCCGTCACGGGGTCGGAATCGCAGAAATTGATCTTGCGGACATGGTTGGCCCAGTCGTCGCCGGTAACCTGCAGGCGCTTCATCGGCGCATCATAGGGCCGCACCGCAAAAATAGTGCGGCCCAGCACCTGGCTGATTGCCTTGGTGTAGTTGTCGGTACCGGTCAGCAAGGTGGCCTGCGCGACAGACACAAAACTGGACGTGTCCACGATGGGCGACGTGGGTTCCTGGCCGGTCGCCATCTTATTGATCTCGGTCAAAATTGCGGCGATATCCGCAAAACTCATACCAAGCGGCATATTATTTTACCTCCTGTCCATACGTGGGGTCAATGATGCGGGCCGTCACCGTGCTTGCATCGGCTGCGGGCTGCTGCTGGATACCAAGGCCCAGTGCATTGGCCTGCATCGTCTGGGTCATGGTCTGCATTGCCTGGGTGGTGGACTGCTGCCCCTGCAAAATCTGCTGCAGCAGAGCTTCAAGGCCATCATACTGGCCGCTTGGCTGCAAAGGCTGCGGTGCGGGCTGCGCGATCTGCATGGCGGGCGGAGCCGCCAACGGCGGGACCTGCTGCGGAATAGCAGGATTCTGCACAGCGGCGGGGGCCGTCTGCGGGGGTTTGTCCATGGCCTCAATCTCGGCTTTGGTGTAACCGGCCATGGCAAGGGCCGCTTTTTCACTGATTTTCAACTTTTGTCGCCTCCATTACAACGTAAGTTTCATGGGCCAGGCACTTAATCACCTGGTCTTTGTCACCTTTGGTGACGGGACCCACGGCACAGCACTGCCGCGTGTGGGCATCGTTGGCCCAGTCACTGTAGTAGCCCAGGCCCAAACGGGTACACAAGTCAGCCAGCAAGTATGCACGCTCGTTTGTAATCGACTGGGCAAAAATAATGTAGCATCCCATGGCAATCACCCTTTTTTGATGTCATCCAGGGCCAACCGCATTTCGGTAATAGCGGTTGTGTTTTCTTTCACGACCGTATTGCACTGATACCACATCAGCAAAAATGCTGCGATGGGAAAACCGACGTTAGAAATAGCCTGAATCACAGTGTTAGCATCCATTTGTGTGTACCTCCGTAAAATATGATTAGAATAAAATCCCCGGTTCTTGCGCTGGCTGACGCTTGCCCGCCCCTTCTGGGGGCTGCCTTTGGGCACCGGGGATTAACTTTATTATATGCGATTGTGCGGAAAAATCAAGTGGTGCTGCAGTATTCGCGGAAAAATATTTCGTCTGAATACCGCTCAAACTCAATTTGTCGCTGTAAATATGCGGGCCAGATATACCCATAAGCGGCCCGGAATCGTTTGCGTTCATAGTCGCCGGTGCCGTACATTGGCATATCGCCGGAGCGGTGCCGACATACATAATAGACGGGTTTGCTTTTATGCTCATAGATACAGCACCGGCCAATCTGCACAAGTGGGTAATATTCGCGCAAGGGACGGGACGCCACAAGGCTTTTTTCCTCCGCGCTGTACTGGTTTTCGATTGCTGACCGGTAAAAGTCTGTTCCGCTCATGGACCGGTACAGGGCCGTATTTGCTTTTTCCTTGGCGATGGGACTATCCACCAAGTCAATCAGCAAAATGCCCTTGTCTTTTAGCAGCTTGATGCGCTCTTTCTTTCCGATCATCTTTTCCACGGTATCGGTAATATCCCATTGCATATAATAAGGGTTCGCCATGCCCACGGCATTCGACATGCACAGCAGCGTGATGGGCTTTTGTCCTTGCAATTCGCGGTTGCGGTTGACCGTCTCGTAAATGTTCGCAAGGCCCACGCCCTCTCCGCGCCGGTAATAGTCGGATTCCTCCTTTTGATACTCGTCTAAAATTATAATATCAGTATTGGGGCTCGAAAAGCCACGGGTGCGGGCCATTGTGACAACATTGCCCAGCACCCCAGACATTTGCGCCGGTCGAATAGGTACACCAGTGTCAGTATAGGCCCCGGCATTGCCCACCTCGTACATGCCAGCGATTTTTGACATCTTAAAGGGCGCATAGTGTGTTTGTAGGTCGTTGTTCAGCGGGGACCATGGCCACATAAGCGGGGACGAGCAAATCAACTCCGCCTGCTGCGGCGTGCGGCGCAAGTACAAAAACTCTTCTTCCTCCTCATGCACATGCTTGAGGGCTCCATACGTTTTGCCGGTGCCGCGCCCGCCCCAAATAAAAATGATGGGGGCCCCTGTGGATAGAATGCCGTCATCCTCTGAAAAGTTGGGCCAGCCGTCGTCCGTGTATAGCTTAATCATGTAAGCACCCCCATTGATCTGCCATCGCCTCGGCGATGCCGGGAAATGTTTTGCTTCTTATTTTGGGGTCGCGTTCTTTTCGGCCTTGGAATTTGCGGTAGTTTCCGTGGGCGTCTTTGCACCCGCCGTTAACGTATGGCTCATGGAAGGCCAAGATCTTGGTTGGCTGCAAGGGGGGAAGATTTTTCAGCCATAGGCAGGTGCGTTTACTATATGGGTGCCCGTACTGGTATGGCTGTATTGCCTGCGTGTATTCAGGCAGATTGATAATTTTCATGGGGGTGGGGTTTTCAATAGCAACCCGGGGGCACTGGGCATTATAAAACTCCATAAAAAACGCTTTGGCCTCCATGGCTTTATTGTACCTTTCCTGCACGATCTGACCTTTCACTCTCATCCGCACAGCCCCGGCATTGGTCATATATGTGCAGGGTGGGTGCGCAATAATCAAGTCCCATTCGCCGCTGATATTATGCGCCCCGCCGTCCATTGTAAAAAATGTACAGTCTCCGTTAATCAGCGGCAAAACGTCGCCTAATATATGCCACTCCGGATGCCCACCGGAGGGCTCCAGAATATCTGCACTGTATGCTTCATGCCCGCGGGCTCTGAACGCTTTGCAGACAGCTTGCGATTCTTCACATGCGACTAAAATTTTCATATTACACGACCTCCATGATCTTGTACCCCAGTATCTTGGCATATTCGTCCGTAATTCCCAGGGTGTAGGTGTTGTCACAAATACATAGGTTTCTCGTTATGTGTACCGTGTGCCCGTCAACTATAAAATCTGGCACCTTTGGGCGATCATTATATACAACCTGGTTGCCGGCAGCCAGGCAAAACGTGAAGCCAGGCTTAAAGGCATCAAAGCCGCCCCAAAGAGCCAATTCAAGGCCGCCTTTGCGCTTGCTGACTCCTGCTATTGTGGTTGTAATCCTGCCGCCTTTGGTGTAGGTGGTGGCGTACTTTTTTGCACCCCAGGTCATAAATTCCGCATAACTGTGTTCCTGCTCGTACACGCCCATATAATGTATATGTCCTTTGGGGTCTGCAGCACAGGCACCATTATCTTTTGCAAGCTGCTTGACAGCCTTGTTAAATTCCGTCAAATCAATGTCGCCCATGTATTTGACGCTGTCTGTATCACAGTACACGCCATTTTTGCCTGCGGCCCATTGCGCGATCTTGAGGCGCTTGCGTGTGTGGGCCGTGGTCCATACTCCCCACTGATACGGCAAAAACAGATGGGGGCAATGGTCGTTATAACTGCCCTCTGGGTCGTCGGCACACTCGCTCCACAGGTTGTCGGGGTCGTCCTCGTCAAAAAGTGTATCCAGCTGCAGCGGATCTTGTGCTGTCATGCCGTAATAACTGTTAAGGTCGCCTTTGGCTTTGACATAGTACAAATCTTGACCCGCTACACCTTTGAGGGATGTTTTGCCGGTGTAGCTCTCTTTGACACAATCTGTCAAGGGTTTGGGCAGCTTGCCATAATCGGACGTGTATAAGTCCAGCACATTGAGGGCGTCCCAGTCGTATTCCTTGGCAATAATTCTAAAATCAATATCTGTTATGGTGATCTCGAAATGATCTGCGGACAGCAGGCGGCCGTTGTCGTTTATGTACCCTTCACAATGCCGGACCTTTGCCAACGGGATGTAGGGGAATCCCCACCACTTATACCGTTGCCGTAATCCTTTGATCTGCAAGCGCATCAGGCAGGCTTTGCCGTGCCGCATACATTGCATAAGCCGCTGCACGGTGGCCGGCTCCTGCCGAAATGGCGACATCGGGAAATAGCATTCGCACTGCACCGCGGGGTAGGCGCTTGACATATCGACGGACCCGACGTTCTCAAGATGCAGCCCAGTATAATACCGGTTTGCATGGGTGTCACCGCCCCGGAATGCTTCGCGCAACATTTGGTACAGTTCCCAGGACGGCAGCAGGCGTTTAACGCGGTTGATGCCCCATTTATACATTGCCTGCCGCGCCATGCGCCGAACGTATCCGGTTCGTGTTAATGGCAGAGTATACAGGTCGTCCCCGTCGCGCTCCATCTCAATTAGCAAGCACTCTACAATGCACCGCACATCATTGATGCAGTACGCTAGTTCTGTAGATGTCAATGGGGTCCAGGGGTACCGGACTTTGGAGTAGTCAAGGGTGCCTGTTAATTTTGCATGTGGAGCACCCAGCTGCTTGCCCCATGCGTCAAGGGACAGATTGCTGTGTCGCATACTGCACCGGTATTCTATTGCGCGGTTGTCGCATTTCAAAACTCGCCGGGGCTTGCTGGCAAACACTTCACCGGGGCCAAAAGTCATGACCCCGGAAAGGTACTGAAACTCATGGGCCAGGTTATGCACATACATGCACAAATACCAGTTGCCTTGTGGGCCACTATTGGCCCGCAAGTAATCGCTGATCGTGTCGGTAAAATGTAACCATTCGTCCCAAGTGCGGCCTATGATGGTGACATCTAGCCCGAGCTGGCATTGCCAGATATACATAATGGTATGGGGGTTTCCGTCCGCATCGGTGCATACTCGGCTGGTTTCAATGTCAAATGCGCACGGCATATTTACGTACAAGCGCTTTTTGTTAGTTTTGCGCTTTTTGCCCTTGGTGTGCTTGCAATCCAAGTGCTCCATGAGCCACGGCACGGGATTGTAATTACAAGCCTCCGCCAAAACCTCCGCGCAAGTCGGCGGAGCTGCTGCCGTCGCTGTATTCCCAGTCTTTGCCATAACTGACCTCGCCTTGCTGCCATTTCACAAAATCATCAATGCTGACATTGTAGCCGCCTTTTTCGCGCCAGTACATGACCGGCTGATCTGACGGATAATAATACACACCGGAGGCTTTGACGATCTCCCACCATTCGGACAGGGCAGTATACTGATCTTCAGGGACCTCGGACACATCAATGCCGCCGACTTTCATTTTCTCGGCAAATTCCTCGCGGGCTCCTCCGACAGTGGACCCCTTAGCGCGGACAAATCGTGCCACATCGGCAAGGGCTTGTTCCAACGCTTTCCGATCTCCGCGCATCGCTTTGATGGTAGGGAAGCCTCCGGCAAATTCTTTATAAATGTCGCTCGTGCTGCTGATGGGGTCCTTTGACAGTCGCTTGATACGTTTCTGGGCAATGTCACGCAATCGCGTGTATTCCTTGCGCATCTCGCGGTCAGGCCATGATTCTAGGGCATACGGGGTATATAGTTCCGCGTCATATTTAAGTGTTGCGCTTGCTTTGGCTGCACCTACGGCCATGCTTCTCACGTTCCTTTCTTTCCAATATCATCAGATACCAGTCAAGGGGATCTGTTTCAATATCCAGGTACCGGAAAAGGGTTTTGGCCCATTCGGAGCAAAAAAACTTTGCGTCCTTTTCGACCACTCCGCTGTATACAATAGCCATTGCAAGGCCCTGGATGGGGTCGTCACTCTCCAGCAGTATGGAATTGTTAATGCTTTTCATGGTGATCTCCTATAACAATAATGGCCGCAGCACCAAGTGCTGCGGCCACCGGTCAAATTAAACCAGGTTCAGGGACAAGACCTGGCCCTTCTTGGTGCTAATCAGCACGGGCTTGATCTTCACCGGTTCGGTCCAGGTGTCGGGGGTGCCCAGCAGCGTAAACATGCGTTTGAGCGACTGGTAAACACCGACGGACACGCACGCATACGACTGGCCATCCTCCGTGATGAGGACGATACGCGGGGCGATTACCTTGCCCTCCGGTGCATCCTCCTTGCTGACTTCCACGCATTCGACGGACACATGCACCAACGACAGTACCTCGTTGACGTGCTCTTTCAGCTTGTTGGCGGGGTTGCTGGTCGCGTTGTAAAACGTGACTGCTGCATTGCGGTCGGTCAGATTCATGTCGGTGTAACCGACGCCGGTGTTCATCACATCAGATACCATCATGGCACCCTTGTTTTCAGACTTAGTCATTGCTTCAGACATAATACATAACTCCTTTCAATAGGCCCTGTCATCATCAGTACCGGGCGGGCGGTCCCGGTAGACGGCCCGGTGGGCCGTTTCGACTAATGCTGAAAAATTTGTGCATATTTTCTGTACATCTTTTCGGCCCCATCTCGTACAAGGGTAGCACCCCGACGCATTAAAAATACCTCTGCACTGTTGCCTTTAAGCAATTCAACTTGTTCAGCGCAATGACTAAGAGCTTGCCGGTACCCAGACAGCCACGAGCGATCATTAGCAACTCTAATAGCGTTCTCGGAATCCTCATACTCGCAACACGTCACATGACCATCCGGGTGGATTTCAACGATAAACTTGCGCATTTCCATCTGTCACATCTCCTTAAAGCTCCATTCGGCATTCAAAGCCTCTTCAAAATCGGGGTTGCTGCCGTTGCATGCTTCGGTGGCATAGTCGTCAATGTAGTGGACATCTTCCACCAAGTAGGCACCATCAGCATCACGGTCAAGGATCCCGGCATTCAGGTACTCTTCGACGAAATCCATGCCGGTGTTATTGTCATACATATGGACCTCTGCAGTATGGCCCAGTGCGTCTTTAATAATCATGGTAATTATCTCCTTTCATCCAAGGGCTGATCTGAATG
>OGZK01002993.1_pt1 | contig 13841 bp, 8 predicted proteins | sample 1576791 | NCBI WGS metagenome assembly OGZK01 (sample SAMEA3541556, study PRJEB24748) | human gut metagenome | biome: human gut; feature: human-associated habitat; material: faeces | place: China | collected 2012
CCGGCAAACACCTTTGTAACGGAAATGTCTAAATTCTCTTCGGACGTTGACATTGTTTTCGGAGGTAAAAAAATCAACGGCAAGAGCATTATGAATATAATGGCAGGCTGCATCAAATGCGGAAGCGAAATCACCGTAGAGTGCAGCGGCGCAGACGAAAACGAAATGCTCAAAAAAGCCGAAGAGCTTATCACATCGGGCTTCGGCGAAGAATAATATTGCCGCGGCTTAATGAAAGGGTGGGTTTAATGCTTAAAGGAATCGGCGCATCTCAAGGCTTCGGAATCGGCAAGGCCGTTGTTATAAGGGACACAAACCTTGACTATTCATCCGTAAAATTTACCGATTCGGATCATCAAAAAAAGCGTCTGCACTCGGCAGTCGCCGACTTTTCCGACGAAACAAAATCACTTGTGGCGGAGCTTAAAAAGAATGCCGGAAAGAAAGAGGCGGAGATACTCGAGGGACATCTTGTTATGCTTGAGGACCCGTTTATGCTCGCACAGATGGAAGAAGCAATCGACAACGGCTCTGTTGCCGAAGCGGCGGTTGACAGCATATGCACAATGTTTATCAATATGTTCTCGGGTGTTGACGACGAGCTTACGCGCCAACGCGCCTCGGATGTAAAGGATATAAGAGACAGCCTTTTGCGCATTCTTCTGGGTGTAAAAAGTGTGGATATTTCATCCGTACCGAGGGGCTCTGTTCTCATCGCCAAGGATTTCACCCCGTCCATGACGTCACAAATAAACAGGGAAAATGTTTCCGCAATTATCACCGAGGTCGGCGGCGTTACGAGTCACAGCGCAATACTCGCCCGTGCCATGGGCATACCCGCCGTTTTGTCGGTCGTCAATGCGGTTGAAAAAATCTCGGACGGCGATATGATTATTGCAGACGGCTTCAAGGGAAAAGTATTTACCGACCCCACAGAGGAAGAGCTTGAAGAATACAGAACCAAGCAGGCGGCATATCTGAAGGAAAAAGAAAGCCTCAACGAATACTTCTCAAAAGAAACCGTTACAAAATCCGGCGTAAAAAAGCATGTGTACGGCAACATCGGCAAGGCTGAGGACGCACAGAACGTATTGCAAAACGGCGGCGAGGGCATAGGTCTCTTCAGAACGGAATTTCTGTTTATGGACAGAGCCTCTCTTCCCACGGAGCAGGAGCAGTACGAAGCATATTCAACCGTCGCAAAGATAACGGACGGCAAGGAGGTTATCATTCGCACACTCGATATAGGCGGAGATAAAGCGATAGATTACCTTAAAATCGAAAAAGAGGACAACCCGTTTCTCGGACACCGCGCGATAAGATACTGCCTTGACAACCCTAAAATTTTCAAAATTCAGCTTCGTGCAATTCTCCGCGCAGCGGTTTTCGGAAACATAAAGGTTATGCTTCCGCTTGTAACGACACTTGACGAGGTTCGCAGAGCAAAAGCCCTTATCGAAGAATGCAAAGATGAGCTTAAAAATGAGGGTCTTAAATTCGCCGACATTCCCGTGGGCGTTATGATAGAAACTCCGTCGGCGGCAATAATTTCCGATTTGCTTGCAAAAGAGGTTGACTTCTTTTCCATCGGCACAAACGACCTGACGGGCTACACCATGGCTGTTGACAGAGGAAACGCCGCTGTTTCAAAGCTGTATGACCCGATTCAGCCTGCTGTTCTGCGCCTTATCGAAACGACGATCAAAAACGCCAAAAAGGCAGGCATCCCCGTCGGAATGTGCGGAGAAGCGGCAGCCGATACACGTCTTATTCCCTTGCTTTGCAAATGGGGGCTTGACGAATTTTCGGTATCGCCCTCATCGATTTTGCACACAAGAAAAAGTATATGCGAATGCGAATAACGGTGAATCTCCCGCATCTTATTTTATATAATCAAGCAGCTGAGCCCTCGTGAAGCACCTCAAAACAATATATTTGATACAGAAACAGATTAACCCCTCGGATAATGCAGACGTATATCCGAGGGGTTAAGTGCATTATTATATGAAAAACCGTTTATTTTAAGCAAAACCTACTCATAACGGACTAATAATCAACATTATCTTGCTTTTTTGTACGCTATATGATATTATTGGTATACATACTAATAATATTATAAACAGGTGATATATTTGCGTAGAAACAGCAGTGAAACAAAAAGAAAAATCCTAACGGCGTGCGTTCGGTTGTTTTTGGAGGAGGGCTACAAAAGCACCTCCGTCAGTCGAATAGTCGAGGAAGCAGGCGTCGCAAGGGGCAGCTATTTAAATCTGTTTCCGACCAAGGACAAAATCTTGCTGGATTTGACCGAATCGATGTTCGGCGGTCAATTTGACGTGGCGAGGAGCATTGCGGACAAAAAGCTGCCGCCCGTATATGCCTATGCGGTGGAAACATCTCTTCAGCTCACGCTGACGGAGCTTAACGAGAACCTGCGAGAAATCTATATTGAAGCATATTCTCAGCCCGACACGGCGGAATTCATCTATCTGCACACCACGGCGGAATTAAAGCAGATTTTCGGAGCAAATTTCCCCGATTACAGCGAAAGTGACTTTTACGAAATGGAAATCGGCACGGCAGGACTTATGCGTAACTATATGGCTCGCAAATGTGATATTCATTTCCCGTTGGAGCGCAAGCTCAGCAGGTTTTTAACGGCATCAATGAGAGTATATCGTGTACCGGAGGAAGAACAGGCAAAGGTGCTTGCTTTTATCGGCTCGATTGATATTCGGGAGCTTGCCGTCACGGTTATGCATAAGCTGTTTGCCATGCTTGAAATGAAATATGACTTTAAGCTGTCTACGGACGGCGAAACGGAGGAAACAACATGAAGAAACGAATACTTAGTATCCTGCTCATGTGCTGCATGGTGTTGACGCTGCTGCCGGTGACGGCACTGGCGGAGGACTCGGCCTACACCGTGGGCGAGGACACCAGCGTATCAGCGCGGGCGCTTGCCGGAACCGCCGGAACAAAGTTGAAAGCGGACAACATCGACGCCTATGTCGCCAACGGTCTGGGCAGCGGCGTGTATACGCTGGCGGAGGACGTGACCATCTCCGGCACGCTGCGGGTCACGGGCGAGGCCACGGTAGATTTGAACGGCCACATCCTGCGCTATGCCGAGACGGCAGACCCGGGCAGCATCTTCCGCGTCACCGGCGGCAGCACCCTGACTCTGACCGACAGCGCCCCCACGGCGACCCACAGCGACGCATCCCTTCCCGCAGGCGGCCTCATCACCGGCGGCAAGGGGTTTAAGTATGACAATGGCGCGGGACAGTCCTACAATTACTATGGCGGCGGCGTGTATGTGGAGACGGGTGCATCCTTCGTGCTGGCGGGCGGCACCATCTATGCCTGCGGCGTCCAGAGCGGAGCGAATCAAGCGTTCGGCGGCGGCATCTATGCCGAGGGCGGCTCCGTCACCATGTCCGGCGGCGCCATCCGGAACTGCGCTGTCTCAGCCGATTACAGTGCCAGCGGCGGCGCGATCTATGCCAAGGCCGGCTCCGTCACCATGACCAGCGGCGTCATCAGCGGCTGCTCTGCCATGTACGGCGGCGGCATCTCGGCATCCGGGTGTACCGTCCGGATCACCGGCGGCCGCATCGGAAACTGCAAGGCAAGCGAACACAGCGGCGGCCTGTATATCGGCGGCCATGCAGACCAGATATCTGTTCTGGACGCTGCGATCTCCGGCTGCGAGGCGAAACGCGGCGGCGGCGTGGCCCTGATCGCCTTTGCTGAGCTGGAGCTGGGGGAGAATGCCCGCATCACGGGCTGCACGGCCACCGAAAAGGACGATACCGAGGCAGGCGCCATCGAATACGGCGCCGCGATCTATATGGATCTTGACTCGACCTATACCGTCAACTATCCCGGCTGCTTCCTCTATGCCAACGGCGGCCGGGTGGAGGGCACGGTGTATGTGGGAACGAACAAGATTGGCACAAAAAATAACTACTTAGACTCCGTAAAGGCCACCAACGCCATCGACCACACGGACGGGAAGCCCACCACAGTCTTTACCGGCGATGTCTCCTGCGAGGGCGACATAAGGGGCGGTATTTTCCATGGCAGCGTCACCGTGACGGACTCTAATGGGGACATGGGCACAGCGTGGGAGAAATTCTGCGGCAACATCTCCGGCGGCACGTTCTACGGCCCTGTCACCACGGAGTGCCATGTCTCCGGCGGCACATTCTATCGCGGGCTGACCATGAACAAGAACGCCAAGCTCAGCGGCCAGCCCATCGATACCGGCGATGTGATCAACGACACGACCAACACCCCTGAGCCCAACGTCACCCCCGCCGTCGTGACCTATGCTTACGGGGCTTTGGGCGGGACCTATGCCACGCAGATCGTCCAGGCGGGCGAGAAAGCTATTGAGCCGGATGTACCCAGCAGACAAGGTTATCAGTTCACGGACTGGTATCTGGACGACACGAAGTATGACTTCGACACCGCTGTGACGGGAGACATGACCCTGACAGCCAAGTGGACGGCGAATTCGTACACCATCGCCTTTGACACCAACGGCGGCAGCGACATCGACCCCATCACCCAGGACTACGGCACGCAGATTACCGCACCTGCAAACCCGACAAGAGAGGGCTATACTTTCATCGGTTGGGATAAGGCGATTCCCGCGACCATGCCCGCCGGGGATATGACCATCACGGCGCAGTGGAGAATCAACCAGTACACCATCACCTTTGACACCGACGGCGGCAGCGAAATTGCGCCCATCACGCAAGACTACGGCACGGCAATTACCGCCCCTGCCGACCCGACAAGAGAGGGCTACACCTTTATCGGCTGGGATAAGGAAATTCCCGCGACCATGCCTGCCGAGAATATAACGCTTAAAGCGAAATGGAAAGACATTGAAAAGCCCACGGGCGAAATTATCATAGGCACAAATAAATGGCATAGCTTTTTGAATAAGCTTACCCTCGGACTGTTCTTTAAGGACACGCAGACGGTGACGATAAACGCTTTCGATAACAGCGGAACCGTGTTTGTCTCTTATCTGGTGACCGATCGGGATCTTTCCGAGGCGGAGCTTCAATCCCTCGTATTCGGCGGGTATGAGGAGCCGTTTTGCATAGACCTCAATGGGGAATATATTGTTTATGCAATGCTTGTTGACGAGAGCCTTAATATAACATATCTTCGCTCCGACCGCATAACGCTTGACAACGTTCTGCCTGTAATCGGCGGCATTGAAAACGGCAAGACCTATTGCGAAACACAGACAGTTACAATTGACGAGAAGTATATAGATACGGTTACCGTAAACGGCACAAAGGTCACGCTTGATGAAAACGGCGGCTTTACTCTCTCTCCTGCGGACGGCGAACAGAAAATCGTTGTCACCGACAAAGCCGGCAACACCGCCGAGATGACCGTGACGGTAAACGGCGGGCACACCTTCGGTGAATGGGTATCGAACGGCGACGGCACGCATAGCCGTGAATGCACCGTGGACGGCTGCAACGGGCTTGAAACAAAGGATTGCTCCGGCGGCAAGGCAACCTGCACCGAAAAAGCGGTATGCGAGGTCTGCGGCAAGGCTTACGGGAGGCCTGATTCAAACAATCACACCGACTTAAAGCACATCGATGCAAAGGCGGCAACTAAGACTGCCGAGGGCAATATCGAGTATTGGTACTGCGAAGGCTGCAATAAGTATTACAGTGACAAGGACGGCACCAAGGAAATTAAAAAAGCCGACACCGTAACGGCTAAGCTGCCGGGCGATCCGAAGTCTCCCCGAACCGGCAATGCAAGCGACCTCGCTTTATGGATTTCCCTGCTGTTTGTCAGCGGCGGCGTAACAGGCGTCACAGCAGCCTTGCGCAAAAAGAAAAAACACAAAGTATAATTTTTTCGTTTCCCTTTTCTGCTTTTACGGCAGCAAAAAGCCTCCGTTATTAAGACGGAGGCTTTCGTTTATTGCGGCTTATACATATTCTCGATTTTTTTAATGTATTCGGTGCTGTTCTCAAGAAACTTACGAGTATCGAAGGACTCGTTTTTAAGGCTGTTTTGAATAATAATACCATCGGAAACCATCAAAATAAGCCAAGTGAAATAGTCGGCCGAAACAACGTCTGTTCTCTCGGCGATTTTTGCCGAAATGAGCTTTTGGAATTCATCATAGCGATGAATCAGCTTAGCTCTGATTTCCTCGTCGCCGAGCAATGCCGCGTCAAAGAGGTGAAGCCTGAGCCCGGCATAGGCGATATTTCTCTCGATTACATAATTTACAAGACGGTGCGGCGAGGTATCCTTTTCCTTGTTTTCCGTCCATTGTATCAGCTCGTCCCATTGGCGCGAAAGATAGCGGTCGGTAACGGCAAAAAGTATTTCGTTTTTGCTTTTATAATAGTAGTACAGCGTGCCCTTCGAAATATTCGCCTTTTCGGCTATTTTCGCGAGAGTCACCTCCGAAAAGGAATTTACCTTTAAAAGCTCCTCAGCAGTATCAAGTATGATTTCGTTTATATTTTCGGGTCTTTGAGCTGCCATAATACCCTCCTGCAAAATTTCTTAAAGTATAACACGAACAATCGGCAATGTCTACAAAACAATATTCACAAAAAAAATACATAAGAGTGACTTTTTTAGTTAAAAGTATTGACAAACGCTTTTTGCGGAATTATACTTGTCTTATCAGTCGGTCAGTTAACCGACATATTTTTTATGCACAGTCGGGCGCTTGACCGACTGCAAGGCTGATTAAAAGAGGCTTGAAGTTATGAACATATCATCAATTAACAAAAAATTGAAAAAGACTTTCGGCGGAAAATTCAGTGCTTCGGAGGAGAACGGCTCGATTTTTGTTCGAGGAAAAAGCTCCGATTGGGGCGAAATCGTCGCAGCTTGCCAAGCGGCGGCAAAAAAATTCAGCACAACGCATATTGTCAACGATATTGTTTACACAGGCGAGCAGCCCGCTCCGACGCGTCTGCCGTCTCTCAAGGATGATTTTCTCGAGGGCAGAACGCCCGACGTGCTTGTTATCGGCGGCGGCATTTCAGGTGCTTCGATAGCAAGAGAGCTGACCAAGTGGAAGCTTGACGTTTTACTTGTAGACAAGGAGGCAGACCTTGCGCTTCAGGCGTCGGGACGCAACGACGGCGAGGTGCACCCCGGAATCGACCTCGGCAAAGGCTCACTCAAGCACAAGTACATTCGCCGCGCAAACCATATGTATGCAGACGTTTGCCGCGAGCTTGACGTTCCGTTTAAGCAGGTAGGTCAATATGTGCTTTTCCGCAACGCCGCGCTGAAGCCGCTTATCGGTCTGTATGCTTTTTGGCGGAAGCATCACGACGGCATAGAGGACACCGAGATAATCTCGGGCAAGGAGCTTATGCGCCGCGAGCCGAACCTCACACCGGAGACAAAATTCGCAATGTATAATCCGAGCGCAGGCTGTGTTTGCCCGTACGGACTCACCATAGCCTATGCCGAAAACGCCGTTCAAAACGGCGCGCAGGTAAGCCTTAACACCGCCGTGCTTTCCATGGAGGTGTCGGAGCATAACATCATAAGCGTTACCACCAACAGAGGCGTTATTCATCCGAAAATCGTTATCAACGCCGCAGGTGTTTTTGCCGAGGATATCGCCGCCATGGCGGATGACAGATTTTTCTCGATTCATCCGCGCCGAGGAACCAACTCGATTCTTGACCAAAAAGCAGGCGCATATATGCACTCGGTAGCCTCCGTAAAGGACATAAGCGTTCACGGTAAAACCCATTCAAAGGGCGGCGGCATATTGCACACCGTCCACGATAATCTTCTCGTCGGACCCGACGCCGTAGAAACGGTTGAAAAGGAAAACACGGAAACACGTGCCGAGAGCATTAAAACCGTCTTCGACAAGCAGACTCAAACAATGCCGGCGCTGTCAAAACGTGATATAATCACTTATTTCACGGGCGTTCGCGCTCCTACCTTTGAGGAGGATTTTATACTTGAACCCGGCAGAAGAACAAGGAATTTGATTCACGTAGCCGGTATTCAATCTCCCGGACTTACAACCGCTCCCGCGGTTGCCGTCGATATGGCGGAGCTTGCGGTCGATATGCTCGGCAAGACCGAGACGGTTGAAAAAAACAACAATTATAATCCTATTCGCAAAGGCGTTCCCGTGCTTCGCGAAATGGACGACGATACAAGAGGAAAAATGATAGCTGAAAATCCCGACTACGGCGAGATTATTTGCCGCTGCGAGCAAATCAGCAAGGGCGAAATTCTCGACGCTTTGAAATCCCCGATATGCGTTCCGACGGTTGACGGTATCAAAAAGCGCATAAGACCGGGAATGGGACGTTGTCAGGGCGGCTTCTGCTCGCCGCTTGTCACCAAAATAATTGCCGAATTTCTCGGCGTTCCGCTGTATGAGGTTAAAAAATCCTCGGCGGAAGCGGTGATAACATACGGCGAAACAAAGGTAAACGAAGGAGGCGAAGAGTGATGACGACAGGTAACTATGACGTACTCGTTGTCGGCGGCGGCCCTGCCGGACTTGCGGCGGCGATAAGCGCTCATGATAACGGTGCCAAGGTTCTCCTTCTTGAAAGAGAGGCAAGGCTCGGAGGAATACTCAAGCAGTGCATTCACGACGGTTTCGGTCTTCATCACTTCGGAGAGCAGCTCTCCGGTCCGGAATACGCCGAGCGGTTTGAGGATGAGCTGTACAAACGCAATATCGAATACAGCACCCTGACGTTTGTCACGAAAATAGACAAAAACGGCGACGGAGGCTTTACGGTGCATACCGTCGGCAGAAGCGGCGTTTCGGTATTTACGGCAAAATCGCTTGTGCTGGCTACGGGCTGCCGCGAGCGTACCGCCAAGCAGGTATTTATCCACGGTACGCGTCCTGCGGGCGTTTTCACGGCCGGAACCGCACAGCATTTTACAAATCTGCTTGGGCTTATGCCCGCCAAAAAATGCGTAATTCTCGGCTCGGGAGATATAGGACTTATCATGGCGCGCCGCCTTACGCTTGAGGGCGCAAAGGTTCTCGGCGTTTATGAGGCAAAGCCTACGCCGTCGGGACTTACGAGAAACCTGCATCAATGCCTGCACGATTATGACATTCCGCTGCACCTGTCGCACACCGTCACTCGCGTGTTCGGAGTTGACAGGCTCGAAGCAGTTGAGATTTCAAAGGTTGACGAAAATATGGTTCCGATACCCGGCACACAGAGCCGCGTTGAATGTGACACGCTGATTCTCTCGGTCGGATTGATTCCGGAAAACGAGCTCGCCGAGTCCGTCGGAGTAAAGCTTGACCCACGCACAAAGGGTCCCGTATGCGACGGCCAGTGTATGACGAGCATCGACGGCGTATTCAGCTGCGGCAACGCTTTGCACGTCAACGATTTGGTTGACTTTGTTTCGCAGAACGCCGAGCAGGCGGGAAAGTCAGCCGCTGCTTATTCCGTCAAGGAAAGACGGCTTATTGAGATAATTCCGGGTGACGGCTTATTGTACGCAGTGCCGCAAAGGCTCAATCTCAACGAGGATAACAGTAAAACAGACCTGTATTTCCGCGTCCGCGAGGAAGAAAACAACTGTGTGCTTCATATTTACGCGGACGGTAAGGAAATACTTAAAAAGCGTTACGCATTTATGCGTCCGCCCGAAATGGAAAATCTCACGATTGATTTCAGCGCATGTGAATTAAACGAAAACAGCCGAGTGGAGCTTCGGCTGGAAAGACTCGGTAAAGGAGACGGTGTAAAATGACAAAAGAATTGGTTTGCATCGTTTGTCCCCGTTCGTGCAGAATGACGATTACATCAGACGGCGACGAGCTTGTTGTGACCGGCAACACCTGCAAAAGGGGCAAAGAATTCGCCGTAAGCGAAATGACCGACCCACGTCGTACCGTTTGCACAACGGTGCGCACCGCCTTCCCTTCGATACCGGTTCTGCCCGTTCGCGTATCGGGGCCGATTCCCAAAAACAGAATTTTCGACCTGATGCACGAGGTAAACCGTATCACCGTTTCAAAACGACTCGGACGAGAGGAAGTCGTTGTACCGAATATTCTCAATCTCGGCGTGGATTTGATTGCAACGAGCAATATCCTGAAGGACGAGAAGAAGCAACCTTAAAAAAGAAAGAGGGGAAAATCTTTAATGGAACAGTCACTTGTGCTGACCTTTGACGTCGGCACGCAGAGTGCAAGATGCTTGCTTGTCAATGAGAGTGGAGACTTTGAGGATAAGGAGCAGCAAAAATACAAGGTTCCTTATTTGTCAAAACAGCCCGGATGGGCAGAACAGACCCCGGATTTTTATTTTAACATTATAGCCGAAATGTCAAAAAAGGTTATCGAGAGAAATGCCGATAAGCTTGACCGCATAACAGCCGTATGTCTTACCTGCATACGTGACACGGTGCTTTGCCTCGACAAAGACAAACGTCCGCTTCGCGACATAATATTATGGCTCGACGAGCGTGAGGCCGACGAGGACGGACAGATTCCGGCAGCAAAACGCGCATTGTTTTCGCTTGTGGGAATGGGAGAATCGGTAGATATGATTTACCGAGCCTCTACCGGCAACTGGATTATGCAAAACGAGCCCGAAATATGGGCCAAAACAGACAAATACGTTATGCTGCCGTCATATCTCAACTATCTTTTGACGGGCGAGCTTAAGGATTCCGTGGCAAATATGATAGGTCACGTACCGTTTGATTACAAAAACCGCCGTTGGATGAAACCCGGTGCTCTCACGCGCTGCGTGTGCAATGTTCCGTCCGAAAAGCTCTGTGAGCTTGTTCCGTCGGGCGAGGTTATAGGTAAAATCACGGAAGAGGCCTCAAAAAAGACGGGTATCCCAACGGGACTTCCGCTTATAGCAACCGGCTCCGACAAGGGCTGTGAAACCATCGGTATGTCCGTTGTAAAATCAAACCGAGCGGCAATTTCCTTCGGCACGACCTCAACCTTACAGATGGCGGTTAAAAAATATTTTGAACCGCAGCCTTATATGCCGGCTTATCCGGCTGTTCCGAACGATATGTTCAATCCCGAATTCGAGGTCTATCGCGGATTTTGGATGATTTCGTGGTTTATAGAGCAGTTTGCCGCGAAGGATAAGGTTGACGCCGCCGAGGAGGGCGTTTGCATAGAGCGTTATCTTGACGATAAAATCAAGGATATTGAGGCCGGCTCCGGCGGACTTATTTTACAGCCGTTTTGGACTCCGGGCATCACGAACCCGAATGCGAGCGGCGCAATTATAGGCTTTTCGGATTTCCATACGCGTTATCATTTGTATCGTGCCATAATAGAGGGCATCTGCTTAGAGCTGTACCATGGGCTCGTTAAAATGCAAAAACGCTCAAGCGTCACGGTAGATGAGCTTTTTGCCGGCGGAGGCGGCTCCAGCAGCCCGGTCGTATGTCAAATTGCCGCAGATGTGTTCGGCTTGCCTGTACACCGTATTCAGACTCACGAGGCGAGCGCAGTCGGCTGTGCCATGGTCGCGTTTATTTCACAGGGCGTTTACAGCAGCTATGAGGACGCCATAGAGCATATGGTACATAAAAAAGATGTATTTATTCCGAACGAGGAAAACCACCGAACCTATATGAAAATTTACGGCAAGGCGTATTCTCACCTTGCCTCAAGATTAAAGCCAATAGAAAAATACCTACATCATTTTCAAACAGGAGGACACTGATAATGAGTACAAAACCGTATAAGGGCTTTGAGCCTAAATGGATGCTTCAGAGAGCACCTGAGAACAGCTATCGTTCAATTTTCCGCTGGGGCGACCCCGACTTCTTCAAATATCCGAAGGAGAGCCTTTACAAATATGTTAAAAAACGCTGCAATCTCAAGGACGAGGAGTTTATGCAGTATAATGACGATTTGGGTCTTGACCCCGTAAATCTCGGCGAAGAACACGCTCCGAAGATTGACAAAAAGCACGTAAAGGCCATTGCCGCAATAGTCGGCGAAAAGAACGTCTCACAGAGCGACTACGACCGTCTCGCCGTTTCCTACGGACAGACAATGTACGATCTTCTCAGAATGCGTCACCGTCGTTTCGACTCTCTTCCCGACCTCGTTGTTTTCCCGGAGACAAGCGAGCAGATTGAGAAAATCGTAGCCTACGTCACAAAGAATAAAATACCGCTCTATGTTTACGGCGGCGGCTCGTCGGTTACAAGAGGCGTTGAGCCCATTAACGGCGGCGTTTCTCTTGATATGCGCCGCAACTTCAACAAGGTCATTAAATTCAATGAGACCGACCAGACCATTACCGTTCAGGCAGGTATGTCAGGACCAAAGCTTGAGGAAACGCTTCAAAACGCTCAGAGCCTTTTCGGCGCAAAGCGTCCGTACACCTGCGGCCACTTCCCTCAGTCGTTTGAATATTCCTCCGTCGGCGGTTGGACCGTCACACGCGGTGCCGGTCAGAACAGCACCTATTACGGCACCATAGCCGATATAGTTGTTTCGCAGAAATACGCCACACCGATAGGTAAAATCGAGACAAGTCACTATCCGAGAGAGGCAACGGGACCGAATCTCAATCAGGTCATGATGGGCGGCGAGGGCACCTTCGGCGTTCTTACCGAGGTCACGCTCAAGTTTTTCCGCTGGATGCCCGAGAACAGAAAACGCTTTTCTTATATGTTCAAGGACTGGCCGACAGCTATGCGCGCCGCTCGTGAAATGATGCAGTGTGAGTGCGGCTTCTCCTCTGTTTTCCGTCTTTCAGACCCGGAGGAGACTTCATTAATGCTCCATCTTTACAACGTTGACGAAACGCCGCTTGAGCCTCTTCTTGATAAATTGGGCTACAAGGACTTTGAGCGCTGTCTCTTCCTCGGATTTACAGACGGCGAAAAGGGCTTCTCAAGAAACGTTGCGCATAACATAATGAAAATTGCCGTTAAGCACGGCGGTATCCCGATGACCGGCTACGTATGCAAGGGCTGGGAAAAGGGTCGCTTCAACGACCCGTATCTTCGCGATACACTCATGGATTTCGGCTTTATGATTGATACGCTTGAGTGCACGGTCAACTGGTCAAATATGGCTCGTGTTCACCGTGAGGTTCGTGAGGTTTGCCATAAGCTTCCGAACACAATCGTTACAACTCATATGTCGCATTGCTATCCGCAGGGCGCAAACCTCTACTTCATCTTTATGACTAAAATGCAGGACGAAGAGGAGTTCCGTGCTTATCACGCAACAATTCTCGACGCCATACAGAAGAGCGGAGCTGCCATCAGCCACCACCACGGTATCGGAAAGATGTTTGCTCCGTGGCTTGAGGGCTACCTCGGTGAAAAGGAATACGGTATAATCCGCACGCTTAAAAACTATTTTGACCCCGATTACCTTATGAATCCGGGCGGAACCATAGGCCTTGACCTTAAGCCCGAGGACAAAAAGTATCTGCGTGAGCATACCGAGTATGTTGACGAGCTCAAGGACTGAAAAGCCGTAACGTCAAGCATAAACACATAAAATCAAGGCTTTCGTCTCACTTGAAACGAAAGCCTTTTTATTGCCGATCACAGAAAAGCTTACTTTTCGCATAAGCTTTCGGGCATTTGCGGCTGTTGACTGTTTGCCGTCATAATTATATAATAATTTATAACATAATTTCGCCGCATATGTGATATGCCGCACAAGTAAAGAGGTTCATCATGACAGATAAGAGCTATTCAATTATTTTCAGCAGTCCGACAGGCAACACGAAGCTGCTCGCCGACACCATTCGCGACGCGCTGCCGGAGGAAAACTGCAATTATTTCGGAGTGAGCGAAAACGC
>OGZK01002994.1_pt1 | contig 13836 bp, 9 predicted proteins | sample 1576791 | NCBI WGS metagenome assembly OGZK01 (sample SAMEA3541556, study PRJEB24748) | human gut metagenome | biome: human gut; feature: human-associated habitat; material: faeces | place: China | collected 2012
TGACAAAAGCCTCAGTATGGTTCTAGTGGGAGGTTTGCTGTGGATGATCTGCACCAGATTGCCGCCGTAGCCGGGAAGCTGCTTGGCGGTGAGGGGGTACAGCTGTTTCGGGGGGCAGTCCTCCGGGTAGGAGGTGCCGCCGAAGGTGTCAAAATAGACGACGGTTTTCCTCCGGAGAGTCTTGCAGAAATCCTCCCACTGGCTCACATAATCGCACAGCTCGCCCGCCACGAGACCGGCCCCCAGCATACTGTCCAGCTGCATCCCCATCTCGTCGCAGCGGCTGCGGGCGGCGCGCTGGAGGTTTCCGTGATCGCAGACGGCGACCACGGCACCGTCCGGAATATAGTCCGCGGCGGTGGCCATTTCCGGATAAATCAGCGCCATATACCGGTCGGATGCGGGGTTATGCAGGCCGCTTTCATACTTGTTCAGGTCCTTTTCCAGCGTGGCGATCAGCGGCTCGTTGATGTTTTTCCGCCGCTTCTGGCGGGAGATCAGGGAGGTAATATCTTTGCACAGCCCCGCCACGCCGCCGGGATGAAGCCCCGGCTGAGTCTCCACCACGGGAAGAACGGTGACGGAGGTGATGTTCTCACTGCGGCGCTGGGTCGCCGGGTCAAAGAAGCCCATGGTGTCCAGCTCGTCGCCGAAGAATTCTGCCCGCACAGGCCGGTCTTCGGCGGGGGAGAAGATGTCCAGAATGCCGCCACGGACGGCGAACTGACCCGGCCCCTCCACCATGCCGCAGCGGTTGTATCCGGCGGCGGTGAGACGGGAGATCAGGTCTTCCACGGCGTATTCCCGGCCAACCTCCAAAGAAAAGGCGGCGGCGAGAAGCGCGGCCTTCGGCATGGTGCGCAGGCTGAGAGATTCCCACGTCATGATTTGCAGCGAGGTTTTTCCAACGGCAAGGTCATACAGCTGCCGCAGACGCTTCTGCTCCCAGCTTCTGGACACCACGGCGGCGTCGTAAAGGGTCAGGTCGCGGCCGGGGAGAATGGGGGCGGTGTCCGAAAGGAAGCCCTTCAATTCCTCCTGAAGCCGCCGCGCCGCCAGATCGTCCTGACACAGCACCACCATGGGACGGTTTATGCTGCGGCAAAGCCCCGCGATCATGTGACTGCGGTTGATCTGGCCGATGCCGGTGACGGCCACGCTCTCGCCGTCCTGCAGAGAGGACACCATGGCGGCGTATTCGGGAATGGTTTTCAATAGAGACAGAAGCTGTTCCATAAGTTTTACCTCAAGAAGAAAAGTGCACAACGCGGCAACGCGGAAAGGGGGATATATCCCCCTTTCCGTGATTTTATGACAATATTTTTATGGGTGGCTGCCGTTGAACCGGTTGGCGGTCTCCGGCACGCCGTTATCGATGATGCTCAGGGCGGCGTCGGCGGCGTTTTTCAGGGATACGGCCAGCGCCTTTTCCTCACTTGCCGAGAAGGTGGACAGCACCCATGCGGCAAGGTCGTATTCCGGGTTCGGCTTTGCGCCAACCCCAATCTTGACCCGGGGAAAATCCTGACTGCCCAGCTCCTGAATGATGGACTTGATGCCGTTGTGCCCGCCGGCGGAACCCTCGGCGCGAACCCGCAGCCGTCCCGGCTCCAGAGAGATGTCGTCAAACATCACAATGATCCGCTGGGGCGGAATGCCGAAGTAGGCGGAAAGCTGCAATACGGAACGCCCGGACAGGTTCATATAGGTCTGGGGCTTGAGCAGAAACAGCTTTTTCCCGCCGTAATTCACCTGCGTGTACAGTCCCTGAAATTTCAGCCTGTCCACTTTGGCGTTCAGCTTTTCGGCAAGAATATCCATTGCCCGGAAGCCGGTATTGTGCCGGGTCTTCTCGTATTCCCGTCCGGGATTGCCCAGCCCGACGATCAGCCAGCTGTCGCTGCTTTGTTTGGAAAACACGGCTCAGAACAGGTCGGCGATGGAGGTGGCGCCGTGGATATGGCCGATGGCACGGGCAAACACGGGGGCGACGTCCAGGAATTTGATCTTGTGGCTGGGGGTGTTGGCGACCTCAGGGATGGTGTTCAGCAGCACCATTTCCTTGATGGGGCTGGCCTCAATACGGTCATAGGCGGGGCCGGAGAGGACGCCGTGGGTGGCGCAGGCGTAAATCTCCTTCGCACCGCCGATCTCTACCAGAGCCTTGGCGGCGTTGCACAGGGAACCGGCGGTGTCCACCAGATCGTCGTACAGGATGCAGGTTTTGCCCCGGACGTCGCCGATGATGTTCATGACCTCGGAAACGTTGGCCTTGGGGCGGCGCTTGTCCACAATGGCAAGACCCATATGCACTTTGGCGGCGAAATTCCGGGCGCGGCCAACGGAGCCGACGTCGGGGGAGACGACCACAAAGTCCTCGTGGTTGTATTCACTTTCGGGGAACTTGTTCATGAAGTATTCAACGAAGGTAACGTTGCCCAGCAGGTGATCCAGAGGAATGTCGAAGAAGCCCTGAATCTGGGCGGCGTGGAGGTCCATGGTCAGAATGCGGTTGGCACCGGCGGCGGTGAGCATGTTGGCGACCAGCTTGGCGGAAATGGGGTCACGGGACTTGGCCTTGCGATCCTGACGGGCGTAGCCAAAGTAGGGGATGACGGCGGTGATGCGGCCGGCGGACGCACGGCGGCAGGCGTCGATCATGACCAACAGCTCCATGAGATTGTCATTGACGGGTTTGCAGGTGGACTGGATGAGGAACACGTCGGCACCGCGGACGGTTTCCTCCAGGGTGACGGAAGCCTCTCCGTCGGCGAAGTGGGTCACAATGGCCTTACCCATGGGTACGCCCAGCTCTTTGCAGATGGTCTGCGCAAACTGGGGATTGGAATTGCCGCAGAAAACCTGAATGTTTTCACCGTAAGCAATCATCGGATGAATACCTCACTTTTTCTTTTTTTCTGCCCCCCGGCAACAGCCCGGACGCAAATCTACGCATCCATTATATCATCCCGGCACCGGAAAAAGCAATATGAATAAATGTGAAATATCGCCGAAAAAACAAACAAAAATCCGGGCGTTTCTGGCTAAGAAAACAGAATTTCACGATATGATTAAAAACGAAATTTTGTTTGAAAAATATCTTGAGAGATTTGGGGTTTTGTGATATACTAACGAGTACAGATTTTTACGCATTTGGGAGCATCATCAGATATGAACGACAAGATCATCATTCAGGGCGCGCGGGAGAACAATCTGAAAAACGTGAACCTGACCATCCCCAGAGACAAGCTGGTGGTTTTCACCGGACTTTCCGGTTCCGGCAAGTCCAGTCTGGCCTTCGATACCATTTACGCCGAGGGACAGAGACGGTATGTGGAGAGCTTAAGCTCTTACGCCCGCCAGTTCCTTGGGCAGATGGACAAGCCGGACGTGGACTCCATCGACGGCCTGTCCCCGGCCATTTCCATTGACCAGAAGACCACCTCGAAAAACCCCCGCTCCACCGTGGGAACGGTGACGGAAATCTACGATTATCTCCGCCTCCTGTGGGCGCGGGTGGGCGTTCCCCACTGCCCGAAGTGCGGCAGGGAGATCCGCCGCCAGACCATCGACCAGATCGTGGACCGGGTGGAAGCGCTGGGAGAGGGGACGCGCTTTATCGTCCTGTCCCCGGTCATCCGGGGGAAGAAGGGCGAGCACAAGAAGGTGTTTGAAGACGCCCGGAAGTCCGGCTTCGCCCGTGTGCGGGTGGACGGTATTCTCTATGATTTGACCGAGGACATCCCCTGCGAGAAGAACAAAAAGCACACCATCGAGCTGGTGGTTGACCGGCTGGTGCTGAAGGACGGCCTGCGCCGCCGCCTGACGGACTCCATTGAGACGGCGTGCAGCCACTCCGGCGGCCTTGTGACCATCGAGCTGCCCGCCACCGGGGAGGAGCTGAGCTTTTCCCAGAACTACGCCTGCGAGGACTGCGGCATCAGCCTGACGGAACTGGAGCCGCGAATGTTCTCCTTCAACAATCCGGCGGGTGCCTGCCCCAGCTGCACCGGTCTGGGCTTCCAGCTCATCGCCGACGCCGATCTGGTGATTCCGGACAGGAACAAGTCCATTTTCGACGGCGCGATTCAGGCGTCCGGCTGGCAGAGCGCCCGGACGGATTCCATCTTCCGTATGTATTTTGAGGCGTTGGCGCAAAAATATCATTTTTCCCTGACGGAACCGGTGAAGAACCTGCCCGAGGACGTGATGGACGTGATCCTCTATGGCACCAAGGGGGAAAAGCTGCGCATGAGCTACAACCGGGGCAACGGTATGGGCGTGCTGGAGCAGCCCTTTGAGGGCATTCTCAACAACATTTCCCGCCGCTTCCGGGAAACGCAATCGGACGCCGCCCGGAAGGAGCTGGAGGAGTGCATGGCCACCGCGCCCTGCCCCCAGTGCCACGGCGACCGCTTATCGGAGATCGCCCGGGCGGTGACGGTGGGCGGCATCGGCATTATGGACTTTTGCCGCATGAGCGTCCGGGACGAGCTGGAATTTATGAAAAATCTTCGTCTGGAGGGCAGTATGGCCATGGTGGCCGAGCAGATCGTCAAGGAGATCAAGTCCCGCCTGCAATTCCTGACGGATGTGGGACTGAGCTATCTGACGCTCTCCCGCTCGGCGGGAACCCTTTCCGGCGGCGAGAGCCAGCGTATCCGGCTGGCCACCCAGATCGGTTCGTCCCTGATGGGCGTGCTGTATATTCTGGACGAGCCGTCCATCGGTCTGCACCAGCGGGACAACGATAAGCTGCTGGGGACGCTGAAGCACCTGCGGGATTTGGGCAACACCCTGATTGTGGTGGAGCACGACGAGGACACCATGCGCGCCGCCGATTTTATTGTAGATGTCGGTCCCGGCGCGGGCAGTCATGGCGGCGAGATCGTGGCGGCGGGAACGCTGGAGGATATCATAAACTGCCCCCGTTCCGTAACGGGACAGTACCTCTCCGGCGTGAAGAAAATCCCCGTTCCCACCACCCGACGGGCGGGGAACGGCAATTTCCTGCGCATTCGCGGCGCACGGGAGAACAATCTGAAAAATGTGGATGTGTCAATTCCGCTGGGAACCTTCGTCTGCGTCACCGGCGTGTCCGGTTCGGGAAAATCCAGTCTGGTCAATGAAATTCTGAACAAGACCCTGCTTGCCACGCTGAACCACGCCCGTACCCGTCCCGGCCTCTGTGACGGCATTGACGGCATGGAGTATCTGGACAAGGTCATCGACATCGACCAAAGCCCCATCGGCAGGACTCCCCGAAGCAACCCCGCCACCTACACGGGGCTGTTCAACGATATCCGGGACCTGTTCGCGTCCACCAACGAGGCGAAGATCCGGGGCTATGGGCCGGGACGGTTCAGCTTCAACGTCAAGGGCGGCCGATGCGAAGCCTGCTGCGGCGACGGCCTTGTGAAGATCGAAATGCACTTTCTGGCGGACGTTTACGTTCCATGTGAGGTCTGTCACGGCGCGCGGTACAACCGGGAGACGCTGGAAGTCCACTACAAGGGGAAAAACATTGCTCAGGTGCTGGACATGACCGCGGAGGAAGCGGTGGATTTCTTCGAGAATCTGCCGAAGATCCGCAGAAAAGCCCAGACTCTGGTGGAGGTCGGCCTTGGCTATGTGAAGCTGGGGCAGTCCAGCACGACCCTCTCCGGCGGCGAAGCCCAGCGGGTGAAGCTGGCGACGGAGCTGGCGCGGGTCTCCACGGGAAAGACCATCTATATTCTGGACGAGCCGACCACCGGCCTTCACGCCGCCGACGTGCATAAGCTCATTGAGGTTTTGCAGCGGCTGGTGGAGGCGGGGAACACCGTTCTGGTCATTGAGCACAATCTGGACGTCATCAAGACGGCGGACTATCTGATCGACCTCGGCCCCGAGGGCGGCGACGGCGGCGGAACGCTGGTCGCATCCGGCACGCCGGAGGAAGTGGCGCAGATTCCCGAAAGCTATACGGGACAGTATCTGAAGTCTTATCTGTAAAAAATGTCCGGTCTGCTCAGCAGACCGGACGGAGAAATTATTCGTACAATTCTGTGGGAAGGCACTCGGAAAGCTCGATCAGCCCGTGATCCCGCTCTCCGGCGTAGTCCACCCGCAGGACGTTGGAGCGAAGCGTCGCCTGCTTGCTCTGGCGGATGGCCATTGTCATGGTGATCCTTGTACCCGCACCGTCGGGCTGGTCGATGAGGACGGCGCCCCCGTGATGGGCGGCGGCGGTGCGGATGAGCACCATGCCAAGGCCGATGCCGTACCGGCTGTCCTCCAGAGCGGGCTGGCGGAGATACCGGGAGAAGACGCTGCTGCGGACGCTCTGGGCAATGCCGGAGCCGCTGTCCGTCACGCTCAGGCGGAGCATCCGGCCGCTGCGGGTCAGCTTGGCCGTGACAGTCCCGCCCTTCGGGGTGAATTTGATGGCGTTGGACAGGATGTTCAGAACCGCCCGTTCCAGCTGTTCCCGGTCGGCAAGACCGTAGATTGGCTGATCAGGCCCCTCGTAGGTCAGGGTGATGCCGGTGTGAGAGACAAGGGTCTCCGCCTTTTCAAAGAATTCGGCGAACAGCGCCGGAATGTCCACCGTTTCCTGATGGGAGACGGCGGCGCAGCGCTCGGCGTCGGACATATTTCCGATGATCCGGAGAATCTGGAACAGTCCCCGGTTCAGACGGGCGACCTGCTCTGCCGTCCGGGGACTGCTCTCAGCAGCGCAGAGGGGGAACAGGCTGTCGGCGGTGATCATCACGTTGGTCAGCGGCTCCCGCAGCTCCCGGGCGGCCAGCGCCATGGAGCGAAGCTCGCCGTTGTCCGATTCCTGTTCCAGCAGGAATACATCAATGTCGTCCACCCGTGTGACCGACGCGCCGCAGCTGTGGGAGGACAGGTTCAGCGTCAGATACAGACACCCGCCGGTGAACGCGGCGTACTCCTCCGAGCCTGTCAGAAGCAGCGGGCGGACATCCGTGCCGGGGGTGATGAAAAGGCTCTCGGCGGCCTGATTGACCTTGATGATCTGATTTTCTTTTACGCAGAAGCCGGGGCGGATCACCAGATCCAGCATTCCCAGCGTATCTTTCTTTTCTTCCATGACGATCCTCCTAGCAGTCCTATCATGCGCAGAATGGGTGAAAACTTTCCCAGCAAGATTCGACGTTTTTTTCATTTCTCATTCTAGCGGAAACGGGACAAAATAGCAAGGGGTAAGAACTACGAGGTGAAAAATATGTCGATTCATGACGGACACCGCCAGCGGCTGAAGCAGCGCTTTCTGGAGGAAGGGCTGGAAAGCTTCACGGACATTCAGGTGCTGGAGCTGCTGCTGTTTTTCAGCGTTCCCCGGCAGGATACCAACCCCATTGCCCATGCGCTGCTCGACCATTTCGGCAGCCTGTATCAGGTATTGGAAGCACCGGTGGAGGAACTGCGGAAGGTCAAGGGCGTGGGCGAACAGTCGGCACTGCTGCTCAGCCTCATGAACGACGTGGCGCGGTACTATCAGGTTGACCGGACCATGCGGGAGAAAATTCTGCCCACGGTGCAGGCCTGCGGGGAATATCTGGTGCCGTTCTTCTTCGGACGGAACGTGGAAACGGTGTTTCTGCTGTGTCTGGATGCCAAATGCAAGGTGCTGTGCTGCAAGGAGGTCGGGCAGGGGAGCGTGAACTCAGCGGGGATATCTGTGCGGAAGATCGTGGAGACGGCCTTGGCTGCCAACGCTACCACGGTGGTTCTGGCGCACAACCATCCCAGCGGCATCGCGGTGCCCTCCAGCGAGGACGTGCAGACCACCTGCCGGGTGGCCATGGCCCTGAACGCGGTGGAAATTCAGCTGGCCGACCATATTGTGGTGGCGGACGGGGACTATGTCTCCATGGTGCAGTCGGGCTACCGGCTGGATGAAGGGAGTTATTATGGACAAATTCAAGCTGGTATCGGACTATAAGCCCTCCGGCGACCAGCCGGAGGCCATCAGCGCGCTGGTAAACGGCGTGAACTGGGGACTGCGGGAGCAGACGCTGCTGGGCGTCACCGGCTCCGGCAAGACCTTTACCATGGCCTCGGTCATTGAAAAGCTGAACCGCCCGACGCTGGTGCTGGCGCACAATAAGACGCTGGCCGCTCAGCTCTGTTCGGAATTCCGGGAGTTTTTTCCGGAAAACGCGGTGGAATACTTCATTTCCTACTATGATTACTATCAGCCCGAAGCCTACATCGCCCACACGGACACCTACATTGAAAAGGACGCTTCCGTAAACGAGGAGATCGACCGTCTCCGTCACTCGGCGACTTCCGCGCTGTTTGAGCGGCGGGACGTGATCGTGGTCTCCTCGGTCAGCTGCCTGTACGGTCTGGGCGACCCCATCGATTATAAGAGCATGGTCATTTCCTTGCGGGTGGGGCAGGAGTACCCGCTGGACAGCGTACTGAAAAAGCTGACGGAGATCCGCTATGAGCGGAACGATCTGGACTTCTCCCGGAACAAGTTCCGCCTTCGGGGGGACACGCTGGAAATCTATCCCGCCTACTGGTCGGGACGTGCCATCCGGGTGGAGTTTTTCGGAGACGAGGTGGACAGGATCAGCGAGATCAACGCCGTTTCCGGCATTGCGGAGCGGTATGTTGACCACGTGGCCATCTATCCCGCCAGCCATTACGTTGCTTCCAAGGAAAAATTGCAGCGGGCAATGGTGGAAATTCAGCGGGAGTGCGACGATCAGGTGGCCTTCTTCCGCGCCCACGACAAGCTCATCGAAGCCCAGCGCATCGCCCAGCGGACGGCCTATGACCTGGAAATGCTGACGGAGATCGGCTTCTGCAACGGCATCGAGAACTATTCCCGTGTAATTCAGGGGCGGGCGCCGGGGACGCCGCCCACCACGCTGCTGGATTATTTTCCCAAGGACTATCTCATGTTCATCGACGAGAGCCATGTGACCCTGCCCCAGTGCCGCGCCATGTATGCCGGAGACCGGAGCCGGAAGGACGCGCTGGTGAATTACGGCTTTCGCCTGCCCTCGGCCTACGACAACCGCCCCCTGAACTTTCCGGAATTCGACCAGAAGATCAATCAGGTGATTTACGTTTCCGCCACACCCGGCGACTACGAGCGCACCCGTTCCGGCCAGACGGTGGAGCAGGTCATCCGTCCCACCGGACTGCTGGATCCGGAGGTGGAGGTGCGTCCCATTGAGGGGCAGATCGACAACCTGATCGGGGAGATCAACGCCCGCACCGCCAGAAACGAGCGTGTTCTGGTGACGACCCTGACCAAGAAGATGGCGGAGGACTTGACGGTATACCTGCAAAAAGCGAGCATCAAGGTGCGCTACATGCACTCGGACATCGGCGCGATGGAGCGGATGGAGATCATCCGGGACATGCGGATGGGAAAATTCGACGTGCTGGTGGGCATCAACCTGCTGCGTGAGGGACTCGATTTGCCGGAGGTCAGTCTGGTGGCCATTCTGGACGCGGACAAGGAGGGCTTCCTGCGCAGCGAGACCAGTCTCATTCAGACTATTGGCCGCGCCGCCCGGAACGCCGGGGGCAGGGTCATCATGTACGCCGACTCGGTCACCCCCGCCATGCGTGCGGCCATCGACGAGACAGCCCGCCGCCGGGAGATTCAGGATGCCTACAACAAAGCCCATGGGATCGTCCCGAAGACCATCATCAAGTCTGTGCGGGATCTGATCGAGATTTCGTCTCCCACCGCCGAACGCAAGGGCAGAACCGGCGTGAAGATGACCAAGGTGGAGAAGGAAAAGGAGATCGCCCGTCTGGAAAAGCAGATGAAGGAAGCGGCGAAGATGATGGAATACGAGTACGCCGCCGTACTGCGTGACCAGATCATCGAACTGCGTGGAAACGGAACGTAAATAATGAGAGGTTGAAAAGCCGCCGTTTTGCAAAAACGGCGGCTTTTGCAATATGGCGAAAACAGTAATATTTTGGTAAACACACAGACGCCGGGGTGTGCTATAATAGCTCAAACGCCAGATGGAGGGGATTCCATGAGCAATAAAATCCTGATTATCGAAGACGACACGGCCATTGCCGAGGTGCTGCGGCTGAATCTGGAATGCGCGGACTACACCGTGACCGCTTTTGATAACGGCCTTGCCGCGTGGAACGCGCTGGAAGCAAGCCACGACTACGATTTAGCCTTGCTTGACATGATGCTGCCCGGGGTGGACGGCTTTACCTTGCTGCCGAAGCTTCAGGAATACGGAATCCCCGTCATCTGCCTGACCGCCATGAACGACGCCCAACATGAGGTGCAGGGACTGCGGGGCGGCGCGGAGGATTACATCGCCAAGCCCTTCGATATGCTCGCCCTGATGGTGCGCATGGAAAAGGTACTCAGGCGCAGCGGGAAATTCAACGAAATCTACCATTTCCGCGACCTGACGCTGGACAACGGCAACCGCCGTTTAAGCAGGAGTGGGGAGGAAATTCCCCTACCGCCGCTGGAATTTGACGTGCTGGCGGTGCTGATGAAGAACAAAAACCGCACGGTTTCCCGGGAGCGCATCCTGAACGAGATCTGGGGGCAGGACTATTTCGGGGACATCCGCACCGTGGACGTCCGCATTGCCAATCTCAGGAAAAAGCTGAACCTGTCCGAGGAAATCCGCACCATCTCAAAGGCCGGTTACCGGTTGGAGGAACGATGAAGCTGAAAACAAAACTGACAGCGCTCTGCGCGGCGCTGCTGCTGGCCGTGGCGGTGAGCCTGACGGTGGCCATGCTCTGGCAGGTGCGGGAGCAGTCCTATGAAGCCCTTCTGCAAAGCACGGAGGAAACCCTGAATGATCTGGTGGATGATTTCGGGACAGCCGTCTACCGCAGTTCCACTGACGGCCTTGACTCGCTTTCCCGGAAAGTGCTGCTGACCTACTGCTTCCGTTCCTGCAGCGTGCCGGGAAGCGCCCTCGTTGTCAATGGAGAGTGCCTGAGCGCGTCCGCCCAGATCGACCCGGAACGCTATCTGGATGTCCGTTACGGCGGTACGCAATCAGCCAGAGCCTGCGCGGGCGGCAGGCATTTTCTGATTCTGGGCAGGGTCACGGATGCCTGGGGGATGGATTGCAGCGTGTATTTGGCGGCGGACGCCACCTACATATATTCCCAGCTCTGGCAGCTCAGCGGGCGCTTTGCGCTGCTGGCGCTGTCCATTGGCCTTTTGGGGCTTGGGGCGGTTTACTGGATGATCTCCCGGACGCTTCGCCCGCTGTCCCGGCTTTCGGAAGCCGCCGGCAGCATCGCGGACGGGAATTACAGCCAGCGCGTCCCCGTCGTTTCTCAGGACGAAGTGGGCACTCTGGCGGGGAATTTCAACCGGATGGCGCTGGCGGTGGAGACCCACGTGGACACTCTTCGGGAACAGAACGAGCGGCAGAAGCTCTTTGTCGGCGCGGTCACCCACGAGCTGAAAACACCCCTGACGTCTCTGCTCCTGAACGTGAACACTCTGCGAAATGTCTACCTTCCCGAAGAAAAGCAGGAAGCGCTGCTCACCAGTATGGACGCCCAGCTCCACTGGCTGGAAACCATGGTCAGAAAGCTGCTGACGCTGCTTTCCATGAAAAAGAACGCGAAAATAGCGCCGGTGTCCGTGCCGGAACTGCTGACACAGGTGCGGGAGCTGACCCGGCCGATCATGGAAAAGTACGGAACTTCTCTGGAAATCACCTGCAACGGGGACATTCTGCCCGTGGACAAGGATTTGATGTGCATTGCCCTTGTCAATCTCGTGGAAAACAGCGCCAAGGCATCCGCACCGGGGCAGACCATCCGGATTCAGGCGTCGGAGATGGGCTTCACCGTCACCGACCATGGCCGGGGCATCCCCGAAAAAGATCTGCAAAGAGTGACCGACCCCTTCTACATGGGAGACCCCTCCCGAAGCAAGGCAAACGGCGGCTTCGGTCTGGGTCTGGCGCTGGTGCGGGAGATTGCCGCCGTCCACGGCGGAACGCTGGTGCTGGAAAGCACTCTCGGAGAAGGAACGACCGCCAGAATCGTCATCGGTAATCAAACGGTAACGTGCCGGTAAACTCTTTTGATTTAAGCCGTGATATGCTGGAACCATCCAAAGAAAGGAAGTGTTACCATGAAAAAAATAGTTCGTTTTGCCGCCTTCACTCTGGCGCTTGTCATGCTGCCCGGCTGCGGCAAAGGCCGAACGCCCGCCGAACCCACCACCGTCAATCAGGCGATGCTGCTTGAGCAGAGCGCCAAAGAGCAGACGGAGTACACCTTCCCGGAGAAATTCACCGGGGACTGGGTCAGTCAGGAGGGAAGACTTACCATCCACGCCGATGCGCAGGTGGTGGCGGAGTTGGGGACGGTGCTTCCCACCGCCACCGTGACGCCCCGGGATTTTACGCAGGAGGATGTGGACACCCTACTGCGGGTGCTTTTGAAGGGACAGCCGCTCTACAGCACTGTCATGACGAAGCAGGAGTGTCAGGATTCCATTGATTTTGTCAACTCCCCCAAATGGCACGCCGACCCGGACGCCCCGGAACAGACGCCGGAGCAGCTGGAAGAACGCCGCAAGGAGATCATCGCCTATTACACTGCGGAAATGGCAAAGGCACCGGAGGAAAAGCCCATCATCCACGGCTTTGAGGATTCCGGAACGCCCAATGAGGTCAGCGGCGATGCCACCGTGGATGGAGCCAAGTACGAAATCAACATCATGAACCGCTTCGGCGGGGACTGGACGAACGCGACGATTGTCAACAGCGACTTCAAGTATTACCGCAGCACCGACTGGGGCAGCATTTCCAAAGAGGACGCCATTGCCAGGGCGGATGAGGTGATGCGGGAGCTTGGGCTGGGCAATATGGTTCTGGCCGACGCGCAGATGCCCAGAGAGGGCGAGCGGAAGGGCACATGGGAGCTTTACTATACCCCCAGCGTAAACGGCGTGCCCATTCCCGGCATCCGGGAGGATCGTGTGTTCAGCGATCCCGCCATCGGAGAGGATCATCAGTACTGGACTTACCGCTGCTCAGAGGAAACCAATGCGGATACCGTTTCATGGTACATGGAAAGCGTCTGGATCACGGTGGGAAGGGACGGCATTCTTTCCTTCGAGTGGGACGCTCCCAGCACCGAGCCGGTTGTCAAGGAAACGCAGACCGCCCTTATGCCCTTTGAAGACATTGCGTCCATCGCAAACACCATGCTGCCCGTGGTGGTCATCGGCCCGTCGGAAGCCCGCAGCCTTGTGGAGATCGACAAGATCAACGGCGACGAGACATACATGGACGTGGAGATTACGAAGGTCTCCCTGTCGCTGATGCGCATCCGGGATAAAGGCTCCTTGCAGGGGACGATCGTTCCCGTGTGGGATTTCTGGGGAACGTGGGACTGGTATGAGCCCGGAGACAACGCCTCGGAGTCCATGAAAAAGGGCGCGAACTATGTGACCCAGCCCATGCTGACCCTGAACGCCATCGACGGCAATGTGGTCAGCCGGATGTTTGGCTACTGACTGTTGGGAGAAAAAGAGCCGGGAGCAGTCCAAAATGGGCTGCTCCCGGTGATTTTTTGCAAAGGTCAGGACATCTTGGAAATATCTGTCCCGAAATACTTGACCGACAGCGCGCTCAACGTCCCGTCGGCATCCAGCTCTGCCAGTGCCTGATTGATAGCGTCCAGCAGCGTTGCCGTGTCGGCGCTCTTGCGGACGGGGATGGCGACCTGCTCCACATCGTCGGAATAGGCCGCAATCTTGATATTGGCTTCGGGATGGGCTTTCTGATACTATTTCCTGATTAAAATCTTAATTTTAATCAGGAAGGCATCGCCTGA
>OGZK01003012.1_pt1 | contig 13765 bp, 8 predicted proteins | sample 1576791 | NCBI WGS metagenome assembly OGZK01 (sample SAMEA3541556, study PRJEB24748) | human gut metagenome | biome: human gut; feature: human-associated habitat; material: faeces | place: China | collected 2012
TTCCAAAGGGGCCATTCTCTTTTGCGAAAGAGAATGGCCCCTTTGACTCGCTCCCACACGGTGTGGGGAACAACGATGCAGCGCTGTCGCGCTGCGATAAAAACCCCGCTGCGCGGGGGGGCGCAAAAAAAGGCAGCCTTTCGGCTGCCGATTTTTTCAGTCCACCGTGCGCATGAAGGACGTCGATCCCTTCTGGAATCTCACATCCAGCTTCACGCGGTCCGCGCGCATATAGCTCGTGGTGTATTCATAGGTATGCCCGTTCTCGGTCGTGGTGCGGCGCTGATGGAAAAACGCCGCCGAGCCGGGCGCGCAGTGCAGAAGCTGCGCCTCGTGCGGCGCGAGCACAACGGCCTCATACGTGTCCGACGCGGAAAACGGGATGACGCCGACGTGGTAGAGCAGACTATAGAAGCTGTGCGTCTCCAAAAGCTCGCGCGTCAGGTTCGGGTAGATGTACTCTGGGTAGTACGACGTCTCTAAAATGAGCGGCTCGCCGTCGACGTTTCGCACGCGCGTGAAGCGATAGACCTTCACGCCCGACTCAAGGCCCATGAGCGTCACGATCTTGGGAGAAGGCGTGATGACCGCGAAGTCGACCAGCGTGGACGACGGCGTTTTGCCCAGCTGGGAAATTTCCGTCGTGAACGAATACTGCACGCCCTTGCGGCGCGTGTTCGGGTCAGTGACGAACGTGCCCTTGCCGCGCTTGCGCACGACAAAGCCCTCTTCTTCGAGCGCGCCGATGGCCTGACGGACCGTGTTGCGGCTGATATCGTAAACGCGGCAGAGCTCGGCCTCGCTCGGCAGCAGGTCGCCGACTTTGAGCGCGCCGGAGGTGATGCTGCGCTTGATGATGCCCATGAGTTGGGAATAGAGAGGAATTTCGCTGTCGAGCGACAGCGGATTTTTGAGAATCGGATTGTGCTCCATGATGGGAACCTCCCGAGAAATACGTTTTGGAATATTCCCATCATACCACATATCTTTGAGATGTTCCAGTACTTTTTCCCGCCCGCCGCTGAAAAACCGCAAAAAAAGGAGGGGGTAGCCCCTCCTTTTTAGGAATCGCGCATTACCAGCCGGTCCCGAGCTCTGTTCCGTACCAGCGGCCGTCGCCCCTGAGCTGGATGGTGCAGCAGCGGTAGAACTCATAGGCGTCCTTAGGCGCGGCGGGGTTCTCGCATTTGACGGTGTTGCCCGCCATGGCGCTTTGCAGCGCGTTGGCGCTCTCCGCCGTGAATTCCACCCTTACGGCAAAGCAGTAGGTGTTGTCGTCGATCTCGCCCGCCTTGCGCTTGGCCTGCGTGGTCTCCTCGGCGGGGTTTACCGTGACATTGAGCCATGTGAATTTATAGATGCTGCCGCTCGTCACCTCTTTCTGCGTCCCGTAATAGGCGTTCGCCCAGTTCTGCGCGGCCTCCTGCCACGAAAAGCTCTTCGACTGGGCGCGGACGTCGGAGGTGAGCATGTCGGAATACTCCGCCGTGTCGTACCACACGCGCATCAAGTCGTAAAGTGTGCGGCCATCATTGTCCACGATGCTGAAATCGCCGACCGCGCGGTAATAGCGTTCGCTTTTGCCCGACACATATTTGACGGTGTTCGTTCCCTTATAGAATATCAGGCACGTCGCCTGCGCGTTGTGCGGCCAGAGCTCGACAGAGTCCAGACCGTCGAGGTTTTTCGGCTTGTCGATGGGCTTGTATTCATAGCTGTCGAGCGCGACGGAATAGCCCGTCAAAAGGGGAGCATGGCTCCCGCTCTCGCCGCTGGCGGGGCAGAAGGCGAGAATGTCGACCGTGGCGGCATTCGACGCGAGCACAAGGTCGCTTTCAAATGTCGCTTCCTTGTCCGGCGTCTTGTTGTACCATGCGAGCATCGCGTCGAAGATTGTCGCATAGTCGCCGTAGCTGCTGACCTTGTAGTAGCGCGTATCGCCGTGCTGGTAGAGCATGAAATCCGAGCCCTCGTAGAAGGTAAAGCGCGCAGAATTGCTGAGGCTGAGGCAGAGGGCGAGGGGATTCCCGCCGCCGGGCGGAACAGCGCTGCCCGAGGGCGAGGACTCGGACGGATCGTACTCTTTATAATCGCACGTATCGAGCAGAACGGTCGGGGCGGCGTCCTTCGGATCGTGGCCGCCGACCGCCATGCCGTCGGTATTCAGACTGAGCCAGGACGCGCCGCCATTCGATGCAAGCTGAAGGTCGGCCTGAAATGCGGTATCGTCAGGCGCTGGATCGGAAGATTCGGAACCGTTGGGGGAACCATCCGTGAAAAGAATCTTTGACGTCCGGAAGCTGTTGACCATCGCCTGCAAGATGGCCGCCTCGCCCTCAACGGCGCGGTCGCGGTTCCAGCCCCACTGATTCTCTTCCGTGCTGCCGTCGAACGTCCAGTGCGTTGTGACCTCGTAGCAGGTGCCGTCCGGCGCATCAAAGAGCGTGACAATTGTGTTGCTCATGCCCTCGTGCGTCACAAAGCGCCAGCCCGCGTCGGTCTTCTCGGCCTTTGCGCCGGTGCTTTCCCATTCCGCCTTCGCTTCGTCAAGGCTCTGCTCGAGCTTCTTTGCGTTGAAGTAGGAGCCGGTGTCGTAGCGGGAGTACCAGAACTCCGTCCCCGGATTGCACGCCCAGGCGGTGATCGGCGCATAGAAGTAGTAGCTGCCGTCGCCCGAAATGAGCCGCGCCTCGCACTGGTTGGCGCGGCCGTAGCCGTCCGCCGCCGTGTCGTTCAGCAGGTCGGGAATGAACATCTTCGGCAGATCAAGCCCCGCGTAGTCGATATAGAAGTCGTGCAGGTAATACTTGAGGTCCACGCCGTAGCCGCAGCCGTTGTACCACAGCCCGTCGTTGCTCATCGAGGTGCCGATGATCTGATAGCCGGTCTTCTCGCCGTAGGTGTAGTGCAGGACGGTGAGATAGTGCGTCCAGTTCTCGTTGAGATATCCGTCGTCCGTCAGCTCCTGCCCGCCGATGACGTCGATCTGCATGCCTGCCTCGTTCGTGGGCTTCATCTCATACTGGAAGTACCACAGCTCCAGCACCGTGCCGTCGGGGGAAAGGTTGCCGAGCGAATCTGCCTGCTCCAGCTGCGTCACGCGCACGTCGGCGACCGTGTCTTCGATCGAGCGGGACGCATAGTCGTTGTTTTCCGACACGGAATAGGTCATCGTGCCTTTTTTGAGGTCTTCCACGCACGCGGCGGCATAGTCGTCCATCGAGGCGTAGATCGGATTGACCTGTTCGTTCAAGCGGAAAACCGAACAAAAGAGTTCGCTGCCGTCTTCTTCGTAATCGCCGGCAAGGCCGAGGTAGACCGAGCCGTCCTTTTGCTTCAGAAGATAGACCTGATTCGGTTGACCGTCACTTGCCTCTTCGCAATGGCCGCTCCAAGCGGACTTGTTGTTCTGTATGAGATCGTCGACCGGCGAAGCTTTGGTGCTGCCGAAGAGCGCGTAGAAGGACTGCTTTTCCAGCGTGTATTCCTCCATCGGGCCGTAAATGGATGTGGAGCCCCAGGCGTCGCACAGCGTCACATACTTTTCTCCGGCAGTATTTGTCGTGGTGCGGAAGGAGGGGTAAGTGCCGTCCGTAAAGCCGTCCGTAAAGGCGGGCGCTTCATATAAGAGTATGTCGACCGTATAGCTCTTGTCGGCAAACGGGTCATCATTTTTCTGCGTCTGTGCGCGCTCGCCCCAGCCGACGGCGCAGCCCGCCGTCAGCGTCAGCGCCAGCACGAGGGCGACAACGCCGAGCCCGCGCTTTTTCTGCGCGCCCAGCACGTTCGTGATGCGGCGCTTCAGACGCTCGACCGTGCCGCCGAAGCACGTCGTCGCGGGCAGCGCCCGCACGCTGGACTGCACGGCGGCGAGCAGTGTCCGGCTGTAAGCCGCGCGCTCGGGGAGTTCGAGCCCGTCGGTCGCCGCGCTGTCGCAGGCGAGCTCGATGTCCTCGTCCGCCTGACGCAGCATCAGATACACCACGGGGTTGAACCAGTGCATCGCGTTGGCCGCGAGCAGCACGAGCTTTAAGAGCATATCGCGCCGCTTCAAATGGCACAGCTCATGGCGCAGGATGTAGCGCAGCTCCTGCACGTCATAGCGCTCGTGGGGCAGGAGCAGCCGCGGGCGAAGAAGACCTGTCACCGCGGGGGTGGAGATGGCCTCGCAGACGATCATCTCCGGCGCGCTCACGCCTAAGTCGCGCGCCGTGTCAGAGAGCATCGCGGCGTAGTCCGCGCGGGCGACGTCTCTCTTCCAGCGGCGCACCGTGCGGCGGAAGAGGGCGTAGGAGACACCCTGATACAACAGGAACGCCGCCGCGCCCGCGAGATAGCCGTAAAACAAGATCGTCGTCACGGGGATGTAGCGCGTCGTCTTCTGCTCGGGATTCGTCACAGGGCGCTGGATGATCGTGTCGCGCACCGCGGCGGGGGACTGGCCGCTTTTTTCGGCCATGTCGCCAAACAGGTTGTCGGTCGATTGGATGGTCGTCTTATCCGTGCCGACAAAGAGGGTGTAGTCCTTCGGCGGCTCAGCCTGCACCGGCGCGTTTTTCACCGAAAAATCGACCGGCAGCAGCAAAAAGACCGCCAGCGCCAGCCACAGCCAGCAGCGCGTCTTCGCGCGGTAGCGCTCGCGCCAGAGGGGTTTGAGTACCAGCATCGCCAGAATGGCGAGGGAACCTAACAGGGAAGTTTTCAACAGATTCAGCAGAAATGTTTCCATGGTGCGTCCTCCTTATATTTCCGTTTAACGGCTCATATCGTCCAAAAACTGCCGCAGCTCGTCGATCTCGCTCTGCTCGAGCGGCTTTTCGGCGTTCAGCGCCGCGACGAAGCTGCCGAGCGACCCGCCGTAGAGCCGCTTCAGGACGCTGCGGCTCTCAAATTCGAGGTATCTGTCTTTTGAGACGAGCGGCGTGTACAAATTGTTCCGCCCCTCGCGGCGGCTCGAGAGGAATCCTTTTTCGCACAGGCGAGTAAGGTAGGTGTTGACGGTGTTGGCGCTCCAGCCGTGGCTCGCGAGCGCGCCGTCGAGATCGCCGCGGCTGACCTCGCCGCCGACGGCCCAGATGGCCTGCATCACGGCAAGCTCCGCGTCGGGCAGTCTCTTCTTATCGTCCATGGGTTGACCTCCTTAGATGATCTACTACATTTGTCGTTGATAACTATATACTACATATGTAGTAGTTTGTCAAGCGCCTTTTATGTCCTTTTTTGTTTTGCAGCGAAAATTGCAGAAAACAGGGGAAAGGCATGACGGCAAATCGTCAAAATGAAAGATGCTGTTCAATTATTTGAATAAGTTCTTGCAAATCTTTCTGAAAATCGCTTGCTTTTGTGCAAAGCGCAAGGTATAATGAAGAAACCGTATGAAATCATTTGGCAATTCAATAAATAAAAATTTGAGAGGAGATCTTTATCATGGCAAAGTTCAAAGTTTACTACACCATCGAGCTCAACGAGGTGGCCACGCACATCTTCGAGTCCAACGACTTTGAAGTGAAGCTGTGCAGCCATAACGACGAGGAGACCTACGTCAAGGAGCTCGCTGAGTTCCAGCCCGACGCCATCATGTGCCGCACCGAGCCCATCACCGCCAAGATGATGGACACCTGCAAGAACCTCAAGGTCATCGGCAAGCAGGGCGCCGGCCTCGATAACATCGACATGGACCACGCCCACGCCAAGGACATCACCGTTGTCTACGCGCCTGCCGGCAACGCCAACGCCGTCGCCGAGCACGCCGTCATGCTGATGCTCATGTGCGCCAAGCGTTTCACCTATGTCGACCGTCAGTTCCGCGGCGGCAACTTCCTCGTCCGTATGGGCATGGAGCACACCTATGAGCTCGGCGGCAAGACCCTCGGTATGATCGGCTGCGGCCGTATCTCCCAGCTCGCCATGCAGAAGTGCAAGTACGGCTTCGGCATGAACGTCATCGGCTACGATCCGTACCTCACGCAGGACAAGATCGGCGATCTGTGCGAGCTGAAGGCCACCGCCAAGGAGGTCTGGGAGCAGGCCGACTTCGTGTCCGTGCATCTGCCTGTCGTTCCCTCCACCGAGCACTCCATCGGCCGTGAGCAGTTCAGCTGGATGAAGCCCACCGCTTCCTTCATCAACTGCGCGCGCGGCGCTCTGATCAAGGAGAACGAGCTTGTCGAGTGCCTGAAGGACGGCACGCTGTTCCAGGCCGGTCTCGACGTGTTCGAGCATGAGCCCATCCAGGAGTCCAGCCGCGAGCTGTTCAACCTCGACAACGTCATCATGACCCCGCACATGGCCGCCACCACCGAGCAGAGCGTTCTGAACTGCTGCACCAGCGTTGCCAACGACATCGTCGCCGTCTGCAACGGCCAGGAGCCCAAGGTCAAGGCCCAGAAGCCCAAGTTCTAAGTTATTTCTGTTTCGTAGAAACTACTTATTAAAAGGGACGCCTCGAAAGAGACGTCCCTTTTTTGCGCCCTTGGGCGCGGCGGGGGCAGTCAGGCAGAGCTGCTGCTTTTTATTCCAACAGCGTGTGGAGACGCGGGAAAGGGGGCCATTGTCTCACGCGGGACAATGGCCCCCTTATCCCATGCAGCGCCAGCGGTGCTGCTTTCCCTGCGCCTTTGGGTGCAAAAGGATCCCGTGGTGCAAGATATTCTTCATTCTTGTTAAATAGTTAACGAAATGAAAGAAAAAAATCAAAATTGCCTGCATTTTTCGCAACTTTGCAGTTGATTTTTCATTTTTCTGTGTGTATAATCAAAATCGAAGAAAATCGGATCTCATTCCGGATTTACAAATTTTAAAGGAGAAGTCAAATGAAAGAATTGTACGTCGTCAACTGCTGCCGTACCGCTGTCGGTTCCTTCGGCGGTTCCCTGAAGAACACCCCTGCCGCTCAGCTCGGCTCCATCGTCGTGAAGGAAGCCCTCAAGCGCGCGAATGTCGCTCCCGAGAATGTCGATGAGCTGATGTTCGGCTGCATCCTGACCGCCGGTCTCGGTCAGAACGTCGCCCGTCAGGTCGGCGTGGGCGCCGGTCTCCCCTATTCCGTCCCCGCCTATACCGTCGGTATGGTCTGCGGCTCCGGTATGAAGTCCGTCATTGAGGCTGGCCGCGCCATCCTCGCCGGCGATGCCGATATCGTCGTCTGCGGCGGCACCGAGAACATGAGCGCCGCTCCTTATGCCGCTCCCGACGCCCGCTGGGGCGCCCGCATGGGCGACAAGAAGCTTGTCGACACCATGATCAAGGACGGCCTGTGGGATGCGTTCAACAACTACCACATGGGCACCACCGCCGAGAACATCTGCGATGTTTGGGGCATCACCCGCGAAGAGCTCGACGCCTTCGGCGCTGCCTCCCAGCAGAAGACCGAGGCTGCTCAGGCTGCCGGCCGTTTTGACGATGAGATCGTTCCCGTCCCCGTGAAGGTCAAGAAGGAGATCGTCGAGTTCAAGAAGGATGAGTTCCCCCGCGCCGGTTCCACCGCCGAGGGTCTTGCCAAGCTGCGCGGCGCGTTCCCCGTCGGCCCCGAGGGCGTTGAGGACGAGATCGTCCACACCTTCGAGCCCACTGGCATCCACGAAGCCGATACCAAGAAGCACGTCCAGCGCGTCACCGCCGGTAACGCCTCCGGCATCAACGACGGCGCTGCCGCCATCGTCCTCGCTTCCGGCGAGGCCGTGAAGAAGTACAACCTCAAGCCCATGGCCAAGCTCGTCAGCTGGGGCCAGGGCGGCGTCGACCCGAAGATCATGGGTGTCGGCCCCGTGCCCGCTTCCCGTCAGGCCATGCAGAAGGCCGGCCTGACCATCGACGATATCGACCTCGTCGAGGCCAACGAAGCCTTCGCGGCCCAGTCCATCGCTGTTGCCCGTGAGCTCGGCTTCGACATGAGCAAGGTCAACGTCAACGGCGGCGCGATCTCCATCGGCCACCCCGTCGGCGCTTCCGGCGCTCGTATCATCGTCACCCTGCTGCACGAAATGCTCAAGCGCGACGACGCCAAGAAGGGTCTTGCCACCCTCTGTATCGGCGGCGGCCAGGGCGTTGCCACCATCTTCGAGAAGTGCTAAAGCACCGCTAATCCCTGAAAATAAAAGGAGACCTCGAAAGAGGTCTCCTTTTTATTTTCTCCTCTGCACGGTGCAGGGAAAAAAGCAGTGCCCCTGCCGAGACGCAAAAAGGAAGCAGCCCTTTCGGGCTGCCCCTCACGCGCCCTCGCGGGCGCAAGCGCCGTACAGTGCGCCGCGCTGCGATTTAACCCTCCGCCTGCGCGGCGACGATCGCCTCGTAGATCGTCTGCGGGTCGAGCTTATCATAGTCCGCGCTCGTCGCCATCGCGGCGGCGTCGACCTGCTCGGCGATGAAGTTCGTGAAGTGCTCCTCGCGCACCTCGCCGGCTGCGGCGGACTTGTCGAGCGGCAGGCGGAGCAGGATGTGATAGCCGAGGCTGGATTCGACGACTTCACTCACCTCGCCTTCGGAAAGCGCGTAGGCGGCGTCTTCAAACTCCTGCACCATCGAGCCGGTCGTGAAGGTGTAGCCCGTGGGATGGCTCTCGCGGCCGGGGTCCTCGCTGTACTCGTCGGCGAGCTCGGCAAAGTAGGAGGCGATGTCGTCGCCGGTGTAGGAATTGAGCTTTTCGACGAGCTCCTCAGCGAGCGCTTTCTTTTCGGCCTTCTGCTCGTCGGTGAGGGCTTCGCCGGTCGTCATGTCCTTCGTCGCAAGCAGGATGTGGTCCGCCGTGATGTAGCCCTGCTCGGCGGCGTAGACGGCGAGCTCCTCGTCGGAGGCATAGAGCGCGCTGCCCTCGGTATTGTAGAGCGCATAGAGATTCTGATACAGGTAGTTCGAGCGCGCGACGCGGTCATAGGTCTCGCGGCGCATGCCGAGCTTGGCGATCTCGGCCTCAAAAGCTTCCTCGCTGCCGTACTGGTCAATGTAGCTCTGGTCGCTCTCGGCCATGGCGGCCTCCTGCTCGGCGGCAAGCGTCACGCCGTACTTGCTGGCGAGATTTTCAAGCACCAAGTGCTGCTTGACGGACGAGAGCACGCTTGCTTTCACATAGTCGGCGACACTCATGCCGTCGGAGAGGGTGTCGTCCCAGTTGATGGACGAGCCAGTGTAATACTGCATGTAGCTGTTGAGATACGACACGTCGTAGCCGATCCAGTATGCGACAAGGTCGGCGCTCGCGCCGTTGCCGTTCAGGCTTGCGACGATCGCGTCGGGCGCGACGCCGGTCGCTTCGTAGCAGAGACCCTCCTGCATCGTGCCGGAGGTGAAGCCGTTCGAGGGCGAGAGCGACACGACGGCAAAGGTGAGCGCCGCGGTGATGGCCGCCGCGCCAAGGAACGAAAGCAATCTCTTCTTGATCATAATGTTACCTCTTTTTCGTTTTCTTCCTTATTCACACGCAGGTCTCCGACCAGCGTCAAGGCTGTATCCAATGCGTCCTCGCCCAGCGAAAGACGCAGCAGGAGCTTCGGCTCCGTCCCCGTGGCGGAGAGCGTGAGCCGGCGGCGGTTCTTCGGCAGTGAGCAGAGGGCCATCACGGCCTCCACGGGGACTGCCTCGGACGCGGCAAAGGTGAAGGTGATCTCGCTGCCGCGCTGCGAGATATCGCTCACACCGATCTGCACGGCCTCCGCGCGCAAAAGCGCGATGTCCATGAGCTTGAGGACCGGCTGGGGCGGCTCGCCGTAGCGGTCGATGAGCTCGTCGAGCAGCTCCTGCGACTGCTCGGCGGTGCGCAGCGCCGCGATGCGGCGGTAGATATCCATGCGCTGCTCGCCCGAGGGAATGTAGCTCTCCGGCAGGTTGGCCGAGACTGTGAGGTCTGCCGAGCATTCGGTGCGCTGCGGCGCTTTTTCGCCGCGCTGCTCGAGTACGGCCTCTTCCAGAAGCTGCAAGTACATATCGTAGCCGACGCTCATCATGTAGCCCGACTGCTCGGGGCCGAGCAAATTGCCCGCGCCGCGAATCTCAAGGTCGCGCATCGCGATGCGGAAGCCCGAGCCGAACTCCGCGTATTCGCGGATGGCCGTCAGGCGCTTGGCCGCAACCTCGGTGAGGATCTTGCCCGCGCGGTAGGTCATATAGGCATACGCCCGGCGCGCGCTGCGGCCGATGCGGCCGCGGATCTGGTGCAGCTGAGCGAGGCCGAGGCGGTCGGCGTCCTCGATGATGAGGGTGTTGACATTCGGAATGTCGATGCCCGTCTCGATGATCGTCGTGCAGACGAGCACCTGAATTTCTCCGTCCGAGAGCTGCTGCATCACGGACGACAGGCCCTTTTCGTCCATCTTGCCGTGCGCGACGCCGATGGCGGCATCGTCGCCGAGGAGCTTTTTGAGCTGGGCGGCGCAGCGGTCGATGGTCTCGACGCGGTTGTGCATGTAGTAGACCTGCCCGCCGCGCGCGAGCTCGCGCCGGATGGCGTCGGCGATGACGCTCCAGTTATGCTCGAGCACGTACGTCTGCACCGGCTGGCGGTCGACGGGCGGGACCTCGATGGTCGACATGTCGCGGATGCCCGAGAGCGCCATGTTGAGCGTTCTGGGGATGGGCGTTGCCGAGAGCGTCAGCGTGTCGACCTGACGCGAGAGCTCCTTGAGCTTTTCCTTGTGCGTTACGCCGAAGCGCTGCTCCTCGTCGATGATGAGAAGGCCAAGGTCCTTGAAGTGCAAACTCTTTTGCAGCAGCGAGTGCGTGCCAATGAGTAAGTCGATCTTTCCCGCGGCGGCATCCTGCAAAATTTGCTTCTTCTGCGCCGGCGTTTTGAAGCGCGAGAGCACTTCGATGCGCACGGGGAACGAGCGGAAGCGGTTCAGCGCCGTCGCGTAGTGCTGCTGGGCGAGCACGGTGGTCGGCACTAAGATGGCCGCCTGCTTGCCGTCGAGCACGCACTTCATCACGGCGCGCAGTGCGACCTCAGTCTTACCGTAGCCGACGTCGCCGCAGAGCAGGCGGTCCATCGGCGTACTGCGCTCCATGTCGGCCTTGATCTCGGCGATGGCGCGGAGCTGATCGTCGGTCTCTTCGTAGTCGAAGGCCTCTTCAAATTCCTTCTGCCACGGGGAGTCGGGCGAGAAGGCGAAGCCCGGGCGGCGCTGGCGCTCAGCGTAGAGCGCGATGAGCCCTTTGGCAAGGTCCTTCGCCGCGGCGCGCGCCTTCGTCTTCGCGCGCGACCAGTCCGTGCCGCCGAGCTTACTGAGCTTCGTGCGTATTTGGCCGTCCTCGTCCTCGCCGTGGCCGCCGATGTATTTCGACACCATGTCGAGCTGCGTCGCGGGGACGTATAAGCTGTCGTTGCCCGCGTAGCAGATCTTAATATAGTCCTTGTCCACGCCGTCGACGCGCATGCGTTCGATGCCCGCAAAGCGGCCGATGCCGTGGTGGACATGCACGACGAGATCGCCGGGGGAGAGGTCTTCATAGGAGCGCAGCGCGGCGCGGGCCGACGTCTCTTTCTTCGGCCGCGCCTTTGCGCGCTTGCCGGAGAGGGGAGCGGTCAGCTGGCCCTCGGTCAGGATGACGAGCTTTAATTGTGGATATTCGCTGCCCGCGCTCAGCGCGCCGAGGCCGATGACGGTCTCGTGCGGGGCGGGGAGGCGGTCGTTTTTCAAGTTGAGCTGCGCGCGGATGTTCCGCTCTTCCAAAAGGCGCCGGAAGTTTTTCGCGCGCGTTTCGTTGCCGCAGAGAACGAGCACGCCGCAGCCTGCGCCAAGATACCGCTCCATGTCGCCCGCGGCGGTCTCCAGGCTGCCGCCATACGACGGCAGCGATCGCGCGTTCATGCTGAGGATGGCCCTCGGCGGCAGCAGATTGCGCGACGTGGGGAGAGAATCGAGCAGCAGCACGGGGAACGCGCCCATGCGATGGCTCAATGCCTCCTGACTCAGCGCGAGCGCGGCAAATTCGCCGCACAAAACGCCCTCTTCGATGAGGGGCTTCACGTCCTCGGAGAGCTCCCAGTGGTAGTTCTTGCTGCGTTCCAAAACGCGCATGCCGTCGCTGACGGCAATCAGCGTGTCGGGTGAAAGATAGTCGAGCGCGCAGACTTCGTCGGGGTAGCACGCGGCGAGATACCGGTCCATGCCGCCGAGCGGCAGGTCGTTACGAAGGCGCTCGATGTCGCTGCGCAGCGTTTGGACGATGGGGCTGTCTTCGGCCTTTTTCGCAATTTTCTGCGCGGCGCGCCCAAGGCGCTCGAGCATTTTTTCGCGTCCGCCGTCCGAGAGGGCGGGCAGCACCTCCGCCGCGGGCAGGACGGTCAGGGATTTGACGTTCTGCGTGCGGCGCTGGGTCGTCACGTCGAATTCGCCCATCGCGTCGACCTCGTCGTCGAAGAATTCGACGCGCACGGGCGCGCTCAGCGGCGACCAGACGTCGAGAATGCCGCCGCGCAGCGCGAACTGGCCGACGCCCTCGACCGTTTCCGCGCGCGTGTAGCCGCTTTCGACAAGCTTTTTCGAGAGCGCGTTCAGGTCAAAGCGGTCGCCGAGCGAAATGTCCGTCACCGCGCCGCGCAGCGCGTCGGGCGGGAGCGTTCGCTGCATCAGGCCGTCGACCGTCGCGACCAGGATTGGCGCTTTTCCGGCGGCAAGACTGCACAGCGAGCCGATGCGCTGCTGCTCCCAGCCGTGGGAGGCGAACACGCGGTCGCGCAGCTGCCATTCGCGCGCGAACAGCAGGCTCACGTCCTCGCCGAGCAGCTCGTGCAGGTCGCCCGCCATGCGGTTTGCCTCGTTTTCGTCCGCGCAGACGATCAAAAGCGGGCGCTGTGTCTTGTGCCGCACGGCAGCGGCAAGCTGCGCGCGGTGCACACCCGAAAGGCCCGACACGGCGATGGGCGATGTGCCCGCGTCGAGCGAGAGCAGCAGCTCGCGCACCTCGGGAAGAGAAACGAGCGCTTCGTTGAGTTTGTTCATCCCCTGCGCCATGCCGTATCCCTCCTCCCGCAGCGCACAAAAGGGCAGATCCGCCGCAGCCGCGGCGGGTCATGCCCGTGGTCATCAGTCATTTTATTATATAGGCTTTTGGCAAAAAGTCTATGTCGATTTTTTAAATTTTGGCGGCAAAAAACGCTCAGCCGTTGAAGCGGTTCTGCGCGGTGAGCACGCCGTCGGTGATGATGCACTCCGCCGCGCCGAGCGCGCGGTCGAGCACACCGTCGATGACCTTGCGCTCGCTGGCCGTGAACGGGCCGATGACCCAGTCGACAATGTCGTGCTCCGGCGCGCCGACGCCGACCTTGACGCGCGGGAAAGCGTCGGTGCCGAGGTGCGCGATGATGTTCTTGAGGCCGTTGTGTCCGCCTGCGCTGCCGCTGCCGCGCACGCGGAGCTTGCCGAGCGGGAGCGAAATATCGTCGGAGATGACGATGACGTGGTCGGCGGGAATTTTATAGAACCGCGCCGCCTCGCCCACAGCCTCGCCGGAGAGGTTCATGTAGGTCTGCGGCATCATCAAAAGCACATTCGCCCCGCCAAATTCGATGACTTCCGTCAGCGCGCGGAAGCGCAGGCGGTTGCAGCGCAGATCGCGCTTGTCGATCAGGCGCTCCGCGGCCATGAAGCCGATGTTGTGGCGGGTGTTTTCATACTGCTTGCCGTAGTTGCCCAAACAGACGAGCAGCCATTCCGGCGGGCCGGATTTTTTGAAAATCATTAGGTGTTCCTCACTTTCCCCGTAAGGGGGAGTTTCTTGCGCGCCCCTGGGCGCGCGGGGTTATGCCGCCTGCGGGCGGCAAGACCACACCCCC
>OGZK01003034.1_pt1 | contig 13697 bp, 19 predicted proteins | sample 1576791 | NCBI WGS metagenome assembly OGZK01 (sample SAMEA3541556, study PRJEB24748) | human gut metagenome | biome: human gut; feature: human-associated habitat; material: faeces | place: China | collected 2012
GCATATTCTGGCAAAGATGAACAATTAACTAATCTTAAAGAGTATTGGACTTTACCTGTTTCAACGGAAGAACAGGAACGACAGGATAAATTATATGAATTATTAAAATAAAATTTGACACTTGTATAAAAAATACAAGTGTCTTTTTTTCTATTGTCTACCTTGGAAAGGACAATAAAAATGGCAATAGCAGGAAGTTTAACATATGATACTAATTTGGACATGAAGGGGCTAGATAAAGGACTAAAGGATGTAGATAAAAAGACAAGTGCTTTAGAAAAGACCGCATCTGTAGTTGGAAACGGAATAAAAAAAGCATTTGAAATAGGAACAGTTGCTGTCGGAGCAACTGCAACGGCTTTAGTTGGATTAGGAACAGCATCAACAAAAGCATATGCAGATTTGGAGCAAAATATTGGAGGAGTAGAAACTTTATTCAAATCAAGTTCACAAACAGTTATCGATAATGCAAATAATGCATATAAAACAGCTGGAATGTCTGCTAATCAATATATGGAAACTGTTACATCATTTTCAGCGAGTTTGTTGCAAGGATTAAATGGAGATACCACTAAAGCTGCCAAGATAGCAGATACTGCAATAATAGATATGTCTGATAATGCAAATAAAATGGGAACAGACATGTCTTTAATACAAAATGCATATCAAGGTTTTGCCAAACAGAATTACACAATGTTAGATAACCTGAAACTTGGCTACGGTGGTACACAAGCAGAGATGGCAAGACTTATAAATGATAGTGGTGTGCTAGGAAATACCATGAAAGTAACTGCTAATAATGTAAATCAAGTATCTTTCGACAAAATGATTGAAGCAATACATGTTGTTCAAACGCGTATGGATATTACTGGTACAACAGCCAAAGAGGCAGCTACAACAATATCTGGTTCAATCAATTCGATGAAAGCATCTTGGGAAAATTTCTTAAGTGGAGACTTTGACATTGGAAAGTTACTTGAAACAACGAATACCGCAATGAATAATATTATAAATGCATCATCGACATTGATTTATGATATGGTAGAGAGTATTAGCGAGTGGATTCCATATATAATAGAAACAGTAAATAATATTATAAATAAAGTTGTCGGAATTTTAATGGATAATTTACCAAATTTTTTAGAGTGCATTACTGAAATTTTACAAGAAATTTTGCAAGCGTTAATTGATATTGCTCCACAACTTTTAGAATGCATAATGCAGGTAATAATACAATTAGTGCAGTTTATTTTATCTAATTTGCCACAGATAGTTGAAATTATTATGCAACTGCTAACACAAATTATACAAGCTGTAGCTGATTTTGCACCTCAACTTATAGAAATGTTGCCTACAATTATACAAGGAATAATAGATGGAATTCTAAATAACTTAGGACCATTGCTTGAAGCGGGAATGCAATTACTTATGGCTTTGGCAGAGGGAATATTAGGTGCAATTCCGCAACTAATATCAATGTTGCCACAAATAATTGAGACAATATTAAATACGATACTAGATGCTTTACCACAAGTATTAGAAATGGGAATAGAAATATTATTGGCTCTGGTAGAGCGGTTTAATACAAGCCATACCACAATTAGTAGCAATACTACCAGAAATTATTAATACTATAATATTAACAATCCTTGAGCATCTTCCAGATTTAATTGATGCAGGAATTGAGATTATAATTTCATTAATAGAAGGATTAATTCAGGGCATACCGCAATTAATAATGATGCTACCACAAATAATAATACAGATAGTTACAGCTTTAATTCAGAATTTCCCACTGATAGTACAAGCAGTACTTAACTTATTTATAGAGCTAGTAACACATTTAGGAGAATTCGGAGCACAAATTATACAATGGATTCTTACTAATCTTCCTATATTTATTCAAAATGTGATAACATTTCTTACCGAATTACCAGGAAAAGTTTGGGATTGGTTATTACAAGTTATAGAGAAATTAGTGCAGTGGATTGTTGAAATGAATATAAAAGCAATTCAAATGGGTGTGCAATTTATTCAGAATATTGGAAACTTTTTCAGACAATTACCAGAAAATGTGATGAACTGGTTAAAGCAAACAATAGCTAAAGTTATTTCTTTTGGTGTTGAGATGAACTTAAAATCAAGAGAAGCAGCACAAAATTTTCTAAACAATTTAATAAATGGCTTAAAAGAATTACCAGGTAAAATGTTAAATATGGGAAAAAATATCGTAGAAGGTTTGTGGAATGGTATTAAAAATGCTTTGGGCTGGATAAAGCAAAAAGTTGGAGAATTTGCAAAAGCGATTTTAGATGGAATGAAAAATGCCTTAGGTATACATAGTCCATCTACATTATTTAGAGATGAAATTGGTAAGTTTATTCCTGCGGGAGTTGCTGTTGGAGTAGAGGCAAATACGGATGAGGCTATAAAATCAATTGATGATATGAATAATGCAATAATTGGCCAAATGAATGAAGCTGTTATATTCGAGACTGGAAAAATAAACGCAAAAGCAAAAATCGAATCTAATAATAATAGATTAACAGTAATTAATATAGAAAATAAAATGGAAGCTGAAATTGATATGGACAAACAGAAAGTAGGAAGAGCTGTAGCACCAGAAGTAGTTAAGACAATAAGAATTAATAAATAATAAGAAAGGATATAGTTATGTTTTATATTATTCTTAATAAAAAAAAGTATAATGTATTGAATAATTTACAAATTAAACAAGAAAATAGCGAAGTAACATTCCAAGACATTACAGTTGATTTTACTAATGGAACTATTGTAGATATACCATATAAGTACCAGGAAATCAAAATATACAATAATAAAGATGATATTGTTTTTACTGGCTTTGTTGATGCTCCAAATTTAGGAGAAATGAAAAATACTTCTGATATTGAAGGTAGAGAATTAACTATTACATTATTATCTCCGTTAAAGATGGCTACATTAAGAACAGTTACAATAATAGGAACCATGAGTATAAAAAACGCAATAAGCAGAATATTAGAGCCACTTGTAAATGATGGGTTTGTAATAAAAGAAATAAATATTACAAGTGGTCAAGTCACTTTAAATTATGTTTTACAAACTGTAGAATATTGCATGAATGATATAGGATATAAAAGAAATATTTTTTGGCATATTAACGAGAAAAAAGAAATTTTTGTAAACAATATAGACATGTTATTTGGAAAAAATATTGTAAAAAAAATAACTGAAGAAGATGGAGAAAAAGATGGGCTCTATTATTTACAACCAACAATAAACGATGTTGATTATGCTAATGTAATAAATTTTAAAAATGTAAGACTAATATATTCAACGGATTATTCTGAATACCCATTAATAGAGACTGGAAAAAAGATAAAAAAAGGAGATACAGTAACATTTAAATATCCCATAATATTGGATGAAACAATATTGAGAGAGTTTATTGCAGGTTTAGACAAAAATATAAATAATCAATTTTGGGCTAATATAGAAATTGAATTAGATGTAAATGATGTTTATTATAAAAATTATGCAATTGGAATTAATTTAAACGATACAACAAGTGCAAATTATAATAAATATGTTAAGCAAGGAAATATAACTTTTAACGATGATGGGGGAAATGATGGGGAAATAATACTACAAAGAGATAGTTTTTTTTCCAATTTGATTACAGGATTTAAATGGAACATTGATAAAGAGGTTACAATAAATAAAGCTAGAAGTAATACAGCATTAAGATATACGACAATGAGATTTATATATAGTCAAGAAGTTGAAAAATTAAAAGGTATAATAAGTGCAAGTGGTCAAATTGAAAAAACAATAGATTATAAAGAAAAATGGATTTCTTTATCACAATTAATAAGTTATGCGAGATCGCTTATGACGCAAAACAGCAATGTAATAAACCAAGTAATTTTAAAATATACGCAGAATCCAAATTTAGAGATTGGGGATATTGTTAGTATAGTTAAACCATCTTTTTTTACAGATGGAATTTTCGCAGTAAAAGGGAAAATATATACATATAAAAATGAAAACGATGAGGAATGGCAAATAACATTAAAATCTAGCGATTTAATATCTTCTTATATAGATATGTTTAGGCCAGAAGAACAACAAGAAAATCAAGATGTTGTTGATACCGTTATATTAAGTGAATTTATTGAAGAGACATTAAATGAAACACATATTGTAGAAAATTATGAAGATACAGAAACTAAAGTTTTAAGACTAGCAAAAGAAGCTTGGATCAGCGAGGGATATGATTTAGATGGGCTTGTATTAGTAATATCTGGAGAGGTAGCAACAGATTATTATGCAGTATCTGTTAGAGATGTAGAAACATCTGCATCTATTGGTTGGATATATGTAAATACTGCTACCGGAGAGTGTGAGGTGGAATATTAATGAAAATAAAAAATGAAGCTATTGTTATTCGCAATGGTAAAAAAATATATGAGTTTAAAAATCTAATTTTAGATGCATATTTAAAAGAGTTAGCAGAAGCTCAAACTAGTGTTGAAAACACTAGTAAAATAGGATATCAAAAAGCATTAAAATTTTGTTTATTAAAATTTGAAGATGAATTAAGTTTTAATAAAGAGTCAAATTTACCAAATGAAACTTTTGATGTGTGTTATATAGGCGACGATTACATATCGCAAATCGGAAATACAAATCAAATTACTGTTCAATACGATGCATATTTTAATAAAAATACATTTGTTTACGATTATAGTGCACGAACGGGTGGTACAAAATTTTTGGAGAAGTATTATGGCAAAAAAATAACTGCTATAGGCTGGAATGATTATTGGACACCAACATTAAGCAATAATAATTTTGTACCTGTTAAGGCTATTTTAGATGTGTCAAGGTATAATTTTTATTTACAGGAAAATCAAGAAATTTCTATAACTCGTAAGGATATAATTACAACAGATTCATTGTTTTGGGCAAATACAAGCAAAATAGGATATCCAGTGCATTTAGCTCCGGCAAACATAGAAAACATTTACGAGCAAAAGTTAGACGAACAACACGAGTACTGGGACAGTGAAGCATATCCATTATTATATTCTGTTGGATTTAGCAATAATTTAACATATATGTTAAAAGAATATGTGATAGGAAAAGATGTTAATTTAACGATAGATAACAATATATTAAAAATTGAAAATATACCCAACATTAACTCTATTGCAGTTACATATCTTACTAAGTTTTTACCATTTTATCCAACAAGAAGCAATTATAAGTATATTTTAATAAAATACAAAATTTATCAGAGGTTAAATAATAACAGTGGCGATGACATTGAATCCAAAGAAATAGACACAGGATATTATTATCATATTGCGATACCAATAACAGATGCTGGGAATAAAAATCTTATAATTAAATATGAAAGGGGTTAATTAATATGTTATTTGAAGATAGAATTCAAAAAAATCCCAAATTACTACGATTAAAAAATCCAAGCACTGGAGAAATTATAGATTGGGAAATACAGGAATTGAAAGACGACGAGATTGAGCAAAAAGGAACAGAAGTGAGTGCAGAATTATTAAATGGAATATTAAATGATATCTATTTAGAAGAGGAAAGAAAAACAAATAAAGTTTGGATAGATGGCAAAACCATATACAGAAAAGTTATAAAATTTGGAGCATTACCTAATGCAACTAAAAAAGATGTAGCACATAACATAAGTAATTTAGAGCAATTTACTAAAATTGAAGGAATAGCAACAAGACAAGATGATACAAAGTTTACGCAATCATTACCTTTAGTTTATAAAGATATAGAACGCAATTATAATACACCTTTAGGTGTCGATGCACAAACTGTATCAATTCAGACAAATGAAGACAGGAGTATGTTTAATGGTTATGTAATATTAGAATATACAAAAACAACAGAAGAGGAGGTATAGGAAATGAAAGTAAAAAGATTAAATGTAAATGCAAATGAAACGGTAAAATTTGTTTTTGATGTTTGGGCAAGTAGCTTTTTTGTAAAGAATTTTACAGATGGAGCAATTCTGATTTGTTTAGGAGATACATTTGTAGAAAGTGAAAGTATAAAAATACCTGCAAATTTTGCAGAAGAAATCGAAAACAATTTTAATGAACAGGTAGCAAAGTACACAACTAAACAATACACAACAGTAACAGTTAAGGCTGAAAAAACGGGGGAGGTTGAAGTACAATGCATAAATTAAAAACTATGGTAAATCTTAAGCCAGGTGGCACAGGAAGTTCTGAAGAAATAAAAAAAATAGAAGAAAGAATTGATGCTCTAGAAGAAAAACAATATGGAGTGAGATATTATTTCGGACAAGCAAGTTCAAGCTTGGAAAGGCTTGGAGATGCCATTGGATTAACTGCAAAAGCAACAAAAAATGGAACTTATGTTGAAAATGATTTTGACAATGTAGAAATATTTAAAGATATAAAGCTAGTTAAAAGAGATAAAAAAACGCATAAATTGTTAGCAGTAAAAGGTGATGCGGATTTTGATGACATTGATGGGGAAGAGATGGTAGATTATCCAGAAACCTATTGGAAATTTAAACTAGATGAAAACAAAAAATTCGTTGATATATATGTACGAAATTTTGCAACTACAGGATATAAAAAAGTAAATGCTTTCAGTGTTGGAGCCAAGCCACTTTCAAGCGACCCTGATGGGAACTTACAAACAAAATCTGGATATTGTGCTAAAGGTTGGACTTCTAGAACAAATTTCAGAAACTTAATAAAATCTCAATATGGAGATGGTGCGTGTTTATTAGACTGGAGATATCAAGTAATTCTTTTTTTATATTTAATAGAGTTTGCCGACTTTAATACCCAAAAAGTATTAGGACAAATGCATTCTACTTTTAGATTTAATTTTGCAAGCGATAAAGCTTTAATAGAAGAGACATCTACTAATAGAATAATAATAGCAAATGGTAGTTTTGTTATTGGTCAACAAATCGGAATTGGAACAAACGATGGAGGAACACAAATAGCAAAAGAAAGAACAGTTACATCAATGAAAAAATACGATGATGGAACTGTTACAGGCTATGAAATTGCATTTGATGGGGATCCAGTAAACATTACTACAGCATCAGCCGTTATGACATATTCGCAGAAAACAGGCAGTACAGATGATATTCAAGCTAGCAGTGGTTGCATGGCAGACGATGGAAAACATGGAGCAAGATATAGATACTTCGAATTTAATTCAATTTTTGATTGGATAGACGGATATATCATAAAAGACGGGAAAATATATTTTTCTAATAATCCTGAAGATTATAACGACACAGATACTAGCAAATTTGATGTGCTTTCCTATGCTTTATCTACAGCATCTGGTTGGATAAAAGAGCTAGGCTTCGATACAAACAATCCATTCTGTATGTTTCCAACAATTGCTGGTAATGGTGCAGGTTCTTCTACATATATAACAGATTATACTTGGTGCAATCCAAAAGGTGTGTTTGCCCCTCGTGTTTCGGGGAATCCGAACGCTGGTGCTTACGTGGGGGCTTTCTATTGGGCTTTGAACAACGGAGCGTCTAATGCGTCTTGGACTTGCGGGGCTCGCGTTCTTTTTGACCAGATATAACAACAGGGGTTTGGGGGCGGTCAGCCTCCCAACAATCTAATCTGTAGAATAGTTAAGTTATAAAAGAGTTGTTTTTTATATTTGTATAAGTATAATAAAAAAATGGGATTCATTATGCAGCAGAGCCTTTTACACTTTCAATTGTGTGTTTGCCCCTCGTGTTTCGGGGAATCCGAACAATGGTGCTAACGTGGGGGCTTTCTATTGGAATTTGAACAACGGAGCGTCTAATGCGAATTGGAATTGCGGGGCTCGCGTTCTTAAAACATTAAAATTGCATAATGCATTCCTTGTCGCTTGGCAAAAATTAAGCCGAAATCTGGATTAGTCTAGTAGCTCCGCATGAGCGAAAAATTAATAGGCAAAAAAAGATATAAAGGAACCAGTAATGAAAAGAAAAGGAAATTTATGGAACGATATTATTGACAAAAATAATATACAAAAAGCTATTTATAATGCCTCTAAAGGAAAAAGAAACAGAGCAACAGTAAAAAAGATATTAAATAATATAGTACACTATACAAATGAAATACAAAAGATTTTAATAAGTGGATATGTTGCAAGTGAGTATGACAAGAAAAAAATTTTTGATGGTGCAAGGCAGAAAGAAAGAATAATATACAGACCAAAATTTTATCCAGACCAAATTGTGCATTGGTGTTTAATGCAAGTTGTAGAGCCACTATTTATAAGAGGAAACTACATTTTTTCTTGTGCGTCTATTAAAGGAAGAGGACAAATATATGCAGTAAAATACATACAAAAGATATTAAAAAAAGATAGAAAGTATACAAAATATAATTTAAAATTAGACATTAACAAATTCTATCCAACAATTAATAAAAGTATTTTAAAGTGCAAATTTAGGAGAATAATTAAAGATAGAAATACATTAACATTATTGGATACAATAGTGGATTCGTATGCAGAGCCGACAGGAGTTCCTATTGGAAATTATACAAGCCAATTTTTTGCTAATTATTATTTACAGGATCTAGACCATTTTATAAAGGAAAAGTTAAAAATTAAGTATTACATTAGGTACATGGATGATATGTTAATTTTTGGAAACAACAAAAAGAAAATACATTTAGCAAAAAATGAAATTGAAAAATTTATAAATAAAGAAAACTTAACATTAAAATCGAATTGGCGAGTAGCAAAGACAGACGCAGAGCCCGCGCAGCAACAAGAAGGTCAATTGATTTTATAGGAAAAAGATTTTATAGAGATTATACAACTATAAGAGATACTACATTTTTAAGATTAAAAAGAAGAATAAAAAAGATATCTAAAAAGAGCACATTAAATTATAAAGATGCAACAGCAGTTATAAGCTACCATGGTATGTTAAAACACACAAATACATACAAAGTAAAACAAAAGTATCTATATCCATTTGTAGATATAGATAAATGTAAGGAGGTTATACAAAATGAAAGCAGAAAGCGATACAAAACCAAATAAATATGAAATTTCCAAAAGAGATAATAAAACAATTGTTACTCTGTTCGATAACATAGAAGAAGTAAAAGAAAATGAAGAAATAAAATATGAATACGATGTGTACGAAATTACAGTACATAGAGATATAAGCGAATTGAATGATAACGAGTATGAAAAATATTTAAAAATTGCAAAATTACAGCAATTAGAAAATTCTAACGAAATAACAATTTTAGACCGAATTGACGCAATCGAACAGGCAATTGCTGAAATAGGGGAGGTAATCTATAATGGTTGATTTTTATGTAATACGAATAAAATTAAAAAAAATGACAGTAGACGATGTACCAAAAATTTGGAGAAGTAAAGTAGAAGAAAAACTAAAAGCTTTTGAATAGGAGGCTTATATGGAAGAAAAGTATATAAAAATAATAACAGAGAATACGGAAAGTTGTAAATCTGCACACAAGAGATTGGATACATTGGAAAAGAACATTGATGGAATAAATAATTTAGCAGTGGCAGTAAAAGAAATTGCCATGGAAACCAAAGCAACAAGAGAAGATGTAAACGATATGAATAGCAGATTAAAAGATGTAGAAAATAAGCCAGCCAAAAACTGGGAAAATTTAAGTAAAACAATATTAACTCGGAATTGCGACAGCAGTTCTGGGTTATTTTTTGGCAAAATTTGGAATGTAGGAGGAATAAAAAAATGGATAGTGATAAGTTTATAAAAAAATGTAAGGAATTAGTAAAAAATTATGCGGAGGAACATTTGGATAAAAGTGAAGGTATGCCTGAATTTGAAGTATTTGATGTATGGTATTGTAAAACATTACAAAATCATAAAGCATTATTAAGTACAACGTTATCCGATGGAATGTACTATGAATTAACATATAACGGAGATAAAAAAGAACTATATTTAGACGCATACAAAAAATTTGAAAATAGATGTATAGATATGGGGGAATAATTATGAATAAAAGAAAAATGATTATAACTGCAATAGTAACAATTATTTTGGCTATAGTTAGTGCCATTTTTGGCGTTAACTATAGTGAACGAGATGTAAAAGAAATTAGCGATTCTGTGGAAACTGTGGTAAATACTGTGGATAATATTGTAGATAACCAATCTACAACAGAAATTCCAGAGGGAACAGAACAAGAAGAAAAACAATTGGAAGTGCAAGAAGTTGAAAACGAGTCTTTTGAACTTCAAGGAGAGATTGCATATGATGGAGATAAAACAAACAGCTGGAATTTGAATATAGGAAGCACGCCACAGTTAACATATATTAGTCAAATTGACTCAAGATGGAGATATTATCCATATACAGCAACAAATAACTCAGGGCAAACAATCGGAAGTTCTGGCTGTGGTGTAGCCAGTGCTACTATGATTATAGATAGTATAGTTGGGAATGTATCCATAACAGAATTAGCAGATGCATTTGTAGCAAACGGATATCGTTCAGCCAATAGTGGAACATATTGGAGTGCATATCGTGCAGTAGCAGACCAATTCAACATAGGATATACAGAAACTTCAAATATGGATACAATGCTTAATTTGTTAGAGAATAACAATTATATAATTGCTAGTTGTGGCAATGGTTTGTTTACATCTAATGGGCATTACATAGTTTTATATGGAATTGATGGAGATACAATTAAGATATATGATCCGTATTTATATGCTGGAAAATTTACTACAAGTACTAGAAGAAATAAAGTAACTGTAGATGGAAATACAGTATACTGTAGTATAGGTAACTTTAAAAAATATGCAAATTATAAACAATTTTTCTGCTATAAATATAATCCAAACACAGTAAATACAAGTAATTCCACAGATACACAAGTTTCTACAGCAATATACAAAAGATATGTAAAAGTAAATACATCTCTTAATATAAGAAATACACCAAATGGCAATAGAGTAGGACGTTTAAAAAATGGTACAGAAGTTACCGTTTATGAAACCAAAGGAGTATGGGCTAGAATCGGAGAAAACAGATGGGTAAGTGTAGCTTATTTATCTTCTATAAATCCAAATAAAAAAGCTACATCCACTCAAAAAACATATACAACAGGAAAATACAAAGTAAGCACTAATATTCATGTTAGAATGGGTGCAGGAACAAATTATAAAGCAAAGACATATAAACAGTTAACTCAAAACGCAAGATACCAAAATAAGCTTTGTGGTGATTATTATTACAATGGATATAAAAAGGGTGTAATTTGTAATATTACAAAAGTACACGGTAACTGGGGATTAACAAAAAGCGGTTGGATATGTTTAGACTATTGCAAAAAATTGTAAAAAGAGGAGCACCCAAGCTCCTCTCAATTATTATTCTTCATAATTTACTATATTATTATTCAAATAATCCAACAATTATATTGCTTTCTGCCCATTCAGATGGCTCATTAAAGTCTACATAGTATGTATTGTCTTCACAGATAACATTTACTGTTGTAAAAGAATTTTCATTGTTTTTATCACATAGTTCATATAATCCGTCTTGATTTTCAAAAATTCCTTTCTCTTCAAATTCTCCATTTAATTCATAATCAATTCCATCAATACTTTTAAAATTTTTCATAATCATTTCCTCCTAAAACTTATTATTTTTAAATTTTCTATTTCTATTAAAGTTAAACCTCTTTCCGCATTTTAAATAAATGTTCTTTTGCTTTATATTCCTCCTTTGTTTTTGCTATAATTATAATAACATACGGTACACCGTAAGTCAAGTACTTTTTTAATTTTTTTTCAAAAAATTTTCAATTTCATTTTTAAGCCAAGTAGCATAAGGCTTATCGAGCTTTCTTAAAAATTCCTCTGCTAACTCCTTATCAACTTTGGCAACTAATCTTTTATATTTTTTATTTTCCCATTCTGCTTCTTTTTGGTAATCCCTTGACATTCACATCAACTCCTTATATAATATCCAAAGAGGAATTATCCTCTTTGGATGGCTTAGACTAGCGCATTTCTTTTTCCTGGCGGGATTTGAAATTGTACATTTGTCTTTGCCATTTTTGTATTTCTAGGAATTGTCTATGTAATCTTGTATTTTTATTTTTCCTAGTTTTAAAAAGTTTGTATAGTAATTTTACCATTTTGCTCACCTCACTTTCTGTTATTATAATATCATACGGTACACCGTATGTCAAGCATTTTTTCAAAAAAATTCAAAAAAATTTAAAAGAGGGAAAAACCCTCTTTTTATTGCATATTTTTTAATTTTTGTTGTATATTATACAATATATCAAATGCTTCTTTGCAAGTAGTATTATTTAAATCAATACCTTGTATTTGTCTAATAATATTAGTGCAAGAGGGTGTTTGATTATTAGAAGATGTAAGGGTGTTTATAACTTCAAATTTTAATTTTTTAGATTTTAACAAATTAGTGTATTTCTCTAGATTAGAAACTGGAAAACCACACTTAATTAAATTGGGTCCAAGATCTGTTAATTTTAGCCCAATTGCGTTAGAAACTACTTTTGCATCTTCATTCAAAATATTATAAAAAATGCCAACTTTAAATAAATAAACCTTATTTTTATCTTTCTTTTTCAATTCTTCATACTGCTTTTGTAGTTTGCTCATTATTTTTTCTCCTTCTACTAGTTTTTTTAATTACAATAATATCTCCTGGATCACATTCAAGAATTTCGCACATTTTTTCTAATGTTTCAAATCTTATGCCAGTCGTTTCATTATTCATTAAATTTGAGACAGCTTGATAGCCACTACCCATGTGCTTAACAAGCCAATATTTACTTTTCTTTTTTTGTTTAAGTAGTTCGTTAACTCTTATGTAAATCATATCATCACCTCCTTTTTTATGCATAAAGACCATTTTAAAACAAACTTATTTTTATTTTAACTGTGTTAGAAATAAGTTCTTTTTAAAATAACTATTGTTTACAATAGTTATAAATGATACAATGTATAAAAAAAGAGGTACAAAATGGAAAGTAAAGAATTTATTAAAATATTAGATAAGATTTATAAAATGCTAGATGTAAATAAAAGTGAGGAAATAAAAGAATATGTCACGGGTGTAAAGTTAAATTTAATGGCAAGCTCAAACAACATTGAAACATATGTAGATAATATATTATCAAAACTCGAATAATGTCGGAAAATGTCGAAAACGGAAACTGTTGAAAAATAAAGGAAATTTGATGATAATAACTATGGTATAGCATAGTTACATAAATTAACATAATGTGATAAAATACTTATAGAGATATCTCCAATTTTTTGAAAAGGAGGTTTAATATAAGTGCAGACATTTATACAAGAAGTTATAGAAGAAAATAGGAAAAATTTTACCGATGAAGAGTATAAAATAATAATGCACAATATAGAATTAACAAAAAAGATATATTTATTAGGTTTTGTTGATGCCAGAGATTTATATAAATAATTTATAAAATAATTTCCCGACTTTTCCCGACTTTTTCCCGATTTAGTTCAGGAAATTTCGGGAAATTTTAGGAAATATAAAAACAAAAACGGGAAAAAAACAGGGGATTAAGCCAATAAAGACAATAAAAAGTCAATATCCCATTTCCCGATAGGTCGTT